>ERZ773197.2215-NODE-2215-length-12540-cov-16.747297_pt1 | contig 12540 bp, 12 predicted proteins | sample MGYA00580999_ERZ773197 | MGnify/ENA primary metagenome ERZ773197 (study PRJEB29015, sample SAMEA2738166) | human oral metagenome | biome: human oral; feature: human-associated habitat; material: saliva | place: China | collected 2185 ...
CATGGTTCCAATCCTTTAGAAGGGGGGATAAGAGTTGAGTAACAGAAAGAAAATCATTGCGGGTGTTGCCGGCGTCTGTGCCCTGTTCTTTGGATTCGTTGCCGTTCGTATCGGTGCGCAGCCGAATGACGACAGCGTGAAGCTGGTCGCCATCCAAGGCGGAACGGAAGCCAAGATCGGCAAAGAGGCATACAAGGATGCCTATCCGCTCCAGTACAATTCCTTCATGAAAAACAATGAGGAAACCCCGTCGCCCACGGGCTACGGCGGCAGCATGGAGGGCAACAGTCATCTGGAGCACCAGCCCGAGATGCTCGAGAACTTCAAGGGCTACAAATTTGCCCTTCAGTATGACGATGACCGCGGGCATACGTATGCGGGCTACGATCTCCTGCATACGAAGAGGCTTCCGGGACAGAAGGGGAGTTGTCTACAGTGCAAGGGTTCGTATGTTTATGATGTGTACTTCAAAGAAGGTGGATGGGCGTATGCATCGAAGCCGTTTGATGAAGTTGCGGCTCCCATCACCGACGATGAGTGGTTTGGCTGCTCCACCTGCCACGATCCCGATACGATGCAGCTGCGCGTCTATCAGCAGGGCTTCGTCGAGGCAATGGCACGCCGTGGTGTTGACGTCAATGCCGCATCACATAATGATATGCGCGCCTATGTCTGTGCGCAGTGCCATACGGAGTACTACTTCACCGCTGAGGACGGACGTGTGAACCACCCGTACGACAACGGCCTTGATGCCGAGTCCGAGTACAAGTTCTATCAGACCGGACAGGCAGGCGGCTTCAAGGGTGACTGGATGCATCCCGACTCCAAGACGATGATGCTCAAGGCGCAGCATCCGGAATTCGAGACGTGGGCGACGAGCGTCCATGCCGATGCCGGTGTTACCTGCGTGGACTGCCACATGCCCTATATGCGTGACGGCGGCAAGAAGTACACATCGCACTGGATGTCGAGTCCGCTGAAGTACACGAAGGAAGCATGTCTGAAGTGTCATGATGAGAGCGAGGAGACCCTGGTCGCCCGCGTCAAGACCATCCATGACAACACCTTCAAACTCCAGCGCATCGCGGGACAGTCGGTCGCAAAGGCACATCTCACGATCAAGGCTGCGATGGATGCAGGCGTGCCCGATGCATCGCTCGAAGATGCACGTGCAAAGCTCCGCGAAGCACAGTGGTACTGGGATTGGGTCGCTGCCGAGAACGGCATGGGCTTCCACAACCCCGACAAGATCATGCGCACCCTCGGGCTCTCGATTGACCTGGCACATCAGGCAGTCGAGTCCGCGCAGGCTGCACAGTATGGAATCAAGCCGATCTGATCGAAATAGACAGAGCGGAAAAAAAGAATCGCCTCACGCCGAGGCGATTCTTTTTTATCTGGATAGATCAGAGCATACCGCTCATCCAGATCAGACGAAGTCCGAGTCCGAACATGGCGAGAGCAAGCAGAACGAGAATAACCTTGGATTTTGTCTTTTTCGAGAGAGCGGCTCCGATCTGTGCGCCGATGGCAGCACCGATGGAGATGCAGATGGCGGGCGTCCAGATGACATGACCGAGCCAGACATGGCTGATGACGCCGAAGGCCGCCGAGCAGGCGAGGACGAAATGCGAGGTCGCCGTCGCGACGTGGACGGGGAAGCCGAGCAGGTAGACCATGAGGGGGACGTGAATCACGCCGCCGCCGATGCCAAAGATGCTCGAGATAAAGCCGACACCTGCACTTGACCCAACGCCGAGGGAACGGTTGAAGGTGAAGTTTGCAGGAAGGGTGTGCACATCCGCGTGCTTCTTATTCATGGCATTCCAGTACATCATAAGAGCCATGAGCAGGAGGAACGAACCATAGGAGATGTAGAGCATCGGCCCCGTGAAGTCATCGACGATGTATGAGCCGAGGAATGCGCCGGGCAGTGTCGCAAGAGCAAAGGGAATTGCTGCGGCAAAGTAGACGCGTTTTTGACGGATGTAGGCAAATGTCCCCGAGAGCGCATTGGCGCAGACGATGACGAGCGATGTGCCCGTGATCTGAGCCGCCGTGTGAAAGTACGGATAGATCCCACCGTCCGACAGAAAGAAGATGAAGATCGGCACGCAGATCAGTCCGCCGCCGATGCCGACCAGCGTGCCGAACGTGCCCACGAAGAGTCCAAGCAGAAGAAACAGCAGAATATCAAGCCCCATAAAACAACCTCCTCCAATATCATTTTGCATGCCAGAAAGGGGCTCATGCGGAATGTATTCATGATTATAGCACATTGAAAAGATTAGACAAGAGGGGGGAGTTATGATATGATAATCGCCGAGAAGCTAATAATTCTTTAGGACTGATTGTAAGGGGCTTCTTTATCATTGTGCAGAAGGAGGGCAGGCATGGGGGGCGCCGGTGCACACCGGCATATCGTGTATTTATTTTAGGAAGAAGTGACAAGCAATGATTACATTTCTTGGCGCGCTCGCAACGCTCGTCGTGGGCTACCTCGTCTATGGGGCAATCGTCGATCGGGCATTCGGGCGTACGGGGGAGGTAGCACCTGCGATTCGTCTGGAAGACGGCGTGGACTATATCCCGCTGCCGACGTGGAAGGTGTTTCTCATCCAGCTCCTCAACATCGCAGGCCTTGGCCCGATCTTCGGTGCGCTTGCGGGAGCACTTTGGGGACCCAGCGTCTATCTTTGGATCGTCTTCGGTACGATCTTTGCAGGCGGCGTGCATGACTATCTCTCGGGCATGATTTCGTTCCGTGAGGATGGAAAAAGCCTCTCGGAGGTCGTCGGCAAGAATCTGGGGCATATCATGCTTCAGGTCATGCGCGTATTTTCGATTGTCCTCCTCGTTCTCGTCGGTGTCGTCTTCATGACGGGGCCTGCGATGCTGCTTTCCAAGCTGACGGGGCAGGCGGTCCTCTTCTGGCTCGCTGTCGTCTTTATTTACTATACGCTGGCAACCCTGCTGCCGATCGACCAGATCATCGCACGGTTCTATCCGCTCTTCGGCATCTGTCTCATCGTCATGGCACTCGGTATCATGGGCGGAATGCTCTTCGGTGTCGGCGGACATACGATGCCCGAGATGACGCTGGAGAACCTGCATCCGCAGCATCTTCCGATCTGGCCGCTGCTCTTCATCACCGTTGCCTGCGGTGCAGTCTCTGGATTCCACGCGACGCAGTCGCCGATCATGTCGCGCTGCCTGAAGGATGAGCGCATGGGACGCCCCGTGTTCTACGGCGCAATGGTCGCTGAGGGCATCATCGCGCTCTGCTGGGCGGCGGCAGGTGCGACGTTCTACGACGGTACACCGGGCCTTGGCGCGGCACTCAAGGAGGCCGGCCCCGGCGGCGTTGTCTACGAGGTCTGCAACGGCTTCATGGGCGCAATTGGCGTCGGTGGGGTCAGCATCGGTGCTGTTCTCGCGATGCTGGGCGTTATCGCCTGCCCGATCACCTCGGGCGATACGGCCTTCCGCTCGGCGCGTCTGACGCTTGCCGACTGGTTGAACGTTCCGCAGAAGGAGTCGTCGAAGCGTCTGATGATCGCCATCCCGATGCTCGCCATCGGTCTGATTCTTTCGCAGATGGACTTCTCCATCATCTGGCGTTACTTCTCGTGGGCAAACCAGACACTCGCGATGATTATGCTCTGGACGGGCACGGCATACCTCTACCTCAATAAACCGGGCTCGTATGCATACGTGATCGCGCTCGTGCCTGCGATCTTTATGTCGGCGGTGACGACGACCTACCTCCTGCAGGCACCGGAGGGCTTTGGTCTGCCGACGAGCATTACCTATCCGGCGGGCATCGGCTTCGCTATCCTTTTTACGGCACTCTTTGTGCGTGCGTTCATTCTGCGCAAAAGAACGGCCTGACATGAAATATACCGCTGCACACAGTTTTTGAAGAAAAACCGCGTGACAGCGGTTTTTTCTTGCAAATAGATGAAAAACTATGGTAAAATAGTCATGGGAGTATTTACTCGTAACGGATAAGGGAGGCACATTTACATGGCAAAGAGCACGGAGAACGAGCCGAAGCTCGAAAAGCAGGCAGAGAAGCTGATCGAGAAGAAGGAAGCTGCTGCCGCAGAGGGTGCGACGAAGGCGGAAAAGTTCCAAGCATTCCTCAAAGATAACGACATCAATTATTTTGAGTCGCAGGCACTTTCCGATGAGTTCCACACGACGATCTTCCGCTCGCGCATCGAGGCGAAGGGGCAGATCATGCCGATGGCGATCTTCATCGACGACAGCATCTTTACGATCATCCGCACGCAGGTTGCGACGGGCATCAACGAGAAGAACATCGACAGCATCAAGAGCCACCTCAATATGCTCAATGCGGAGTATAAGATCTTCAAGTACTATCTCCGTGAGGACGGCAACATCTATCTCGATATCTGTGTCCCGTTCGTCGATGAGACCTTCGACAGCCGCATGATTCAGACGCTCCTGCCGATTCTCGTGCAGCAGCTCGAGACCGTGTATGAGGATCTCATGGCAGTGGTCTGGGCGAAAAAATAAATCTCAGCCATGTTGACTCGATGCGTTTCCCGCATTTCGGCGGCATCGTAATTCTGAGCGACAATATGAAGACTGCCGGTCTGGCAGTCTTTTTTTTGTGCCCGTGTTGATTTCCCGTCAAAATCCAAGTAAAATATCAAGAGGATAATTTTCTGACGGGGGGATGGCGTGAACATAAAACAGATGATCGGCGGGCGACAGTTCTGGTCGCTGCTTGCTGTCCTTGCCATTCTTCTCGGTGTCCTGCTCATTATCGGACATCCGAAGGATACACCTGCGCCCTCACTTTCGCCGCCCCCCGAGGACGATGTGAAGGTGACCGTGCTCAACTACCACATGATCAATTCGCGTTTCCTCTCCCTTGCGGTTGAGCCATCGGATTTTGACTGGCAGATGAAGTATCTCGTCGATCATGGCTATCACACGATCAGCCCCGATGAGCTTTACGACTATCTGGCAGGCACGGGGTCTCTGCCCGAGCGTCCTGTGCTCATCACGTTTGACGATGGCTACGTCGATAACTATACCAATGCGTTTCCCATTTTGAAAAAGTATCACCTCAAGGCGACGGTCTTTGTCGTCACGGGCTTTCTGAGCAAGCGCAAGGGGTATCTCACGTGGGATCAGGTGCGCGAGATGGAAAAGAGCGGTGTTACGATTGAGTCGCATACGGTGACGCATGCGGCTTTGCCGGAGCTGCCGGATGACCGTATTCGCGAGGAGCTTGTGGAGTCCAAGCGGCAGGCGGAGAGCGAATTGGGGCATCCCGTCGAGTTCATCGCCTATCCGACGGGCGTCCACGATCTGCATATCGCAGAGCTCGCGAAGGAGGCAGGGTATAAGGCAGGCTTTACGGTGAAGTACAGCAATGTTGACCGCAACAGCAACGTCTTCGCCCTTGAGCGTGTGCCGATCTTCCGTACGGGCGCGACCAATGAAGATTTTGTCGACCGCCTGCACTATACCTCGAATATCACGCAGTACGGCTGGGCAAGGAATTAGTCGCTGAGTTTTCCTTGGTGGAATGTGACTGCAGAAGTAGATTAGGAGGAGGATTAAAAAATAAGTTGCACAGTAAACAAGATTATTGGATGGATGTCTTATGGCGCTCATGCAGGAAGTGTTCCTGTGCAGTATAGTAGCTGAGTCTCTTTCGTGGAGGTTTTCTGAGTCTTTGTTGTATCACAATGATCCCATCTCCGTGTAATCCATTAAACGCTTTCCCTTTGGGATAAAACGTCGTATGATGCGGTTATATGTATGTGCAACTTCTCAATTATACAATCGACGATTACCGGTTTGCAAAACAATCACATTGTGATATAATAAGAATCAAATCTGACCACAGGCTGTCGTGAGGAAACAAGGATACTCCGTCTCCCTGTGCATGGATTCGGCAGTACATTGTTCTTGTGGGAGATCCCACAAAAGGAGGAAATAGTATTATGAAGAAGACGATGGTAGTTGCTCTTGCATCAGCACTGTCGGTTGGTGTTGCGTCTACAACGTTCGCCGCTGCAAATCCGTTCTCAGATGTGCCTCGTGATCACTGGGCATATGACGCTGTGACGCAGCTCGCTGCTGACGGTGTTGTCGAGGGCTACGGCGACGGCACGTTTCGTGGCGACCGCAACATCACGCGTTATGAAATGGCGCAGATGGTTGCAAAGGCAATGACAAAGAGTGATCTTTCTACATCGGATCGTGCGCTTGTTGACCGTCTTGCGGCTGAGTTTGCAGATGAGTTGAACAACCTCGGCGTGCGCGTCTCGAACCTTGAGAAGCATTCGGATGCGGTGAAGTGGACGGGCGAGCTTCGTTACAGCTATACGAGCAAGCGTAATGACGAGGGCAACTCTGTCAATCGCACAAAGAAGAGCAATACGAATACGCTCCAGCTCCGTCTCTTTCCGACGGCTGAGCTCAATGACCACTGGAAGGTTAAGGGTCGTCTGACTGCAACAGATAATATGAAGACGGATACGAGCGGCAACCTTTCCTTGACCTATGCTTTTGCAGAGGGGGACTATAACAAGTTCAATGTAAAATTTGGCAAAATGCCTCTTTATTCGAATCTCGATGAAGGGCTTATCCTCGACTCCTTCTTCTCTGGTGCACAGGTTAAATTCGGTAGCAAGCTCAATGTGATGCTTGAGGCAGGGCGTTGGAATATTGATCAGGCCAATATGGGTATTAAACGCGGTATCGGCAGGGACAATGTTGCCAGCTATCAGGGGGTCGAGTTGAACTACAGTAGTGGAAAGCTGGTTCACGCAGGTGTTGGCTACCGTCATTTCTCAAGTGATGTATTTAAGTCTGCGGAGCGGTACAATAACACAGGAGTGTTAGAGGATACGGCAAATGTCTGGTCCGTTGGTGGAAAGTACGCGTTCGATAAGAACGTTGCACTTAGCGGTGGCTATGTGAAGAATACGAAGGCGGATGACCTTGATCATTCTGCGATTGTTCAGTTTAACTACAAGGGGACGAAGGACTCTGACAGAGGGTCGTGGGGCGCAACTTTCGCATATCGCCATGTTGCAGCAAACTCCGCATTCGCACCGACCTACTTTACGGATCAGCTTGGCTCGTATACGCTTTATGGAACGAAGGGCTTTGAGTTTGGTGTCGGTTATGTTCCGTTCAAGAACGTTCGGACACAGCTTCAGTACTTCAAGGGCAAGGAGCTTGTGACAGATAACAAGGTTCAGACCCTTTATGGACGTGTCAGCTTCTTCTTTTAAAAAAACAATGATATTCAGAGCATTTTACCGCCTCTCTTAGTCGCCGAATAGGTATGATGATCCCAAAAGTTCAACTAGGAGAATGGCTCTATGATAAATGTTGTGGAGATACAAAATGTATCTTCACAGCATTTATTTTTTCGTGAAAAGCGGTGAGATCGTAATGATGATCCGTATGCCGAACTGTATCGAGAACAGGATGGACAAGGAGATATGATTTCCTCTTCCACCTTGTGATAATGTGTGTTGCTCTAGATGTGTATCGGTGTTTACCCATGTGCAACAGTAACGTTTACAAAATCTGCATGGCATCCATGCAGGCGAACAGAATGTTTACCATCACCGACAGTGTCATTGCCAGAATTACGGAAAGACTTTTGTCGAGAGAAGTCCCTTTCTTGCGGGAGTTCAGCGCGGATTGGGAATCGGTTGCAGAAAATTCGTGGGTGAATTGCAAGAATGAGTTGAACAGAAAAAAATTATTAAATGAAAGCCTTATCGCATTCGTGTAGGAAGCATTCCTGTGCAGTATAGTAGCCGAGTTTCTTTCGTGGTAAGTTTTTGAGCCATTGTTGTATCGAAATGATCTCATCAGCCGTGAATGCAGGATTACAATAGATATGTTACACAAGTAAATAAAAAGAGAAAGCCAATTTGTGTTATGCTCTATCTACGCCAACAAACCACACACAAAGGAGGCTTTCTCATGAAAAGCATAACACAAGACATCAGGTACTATCAAGCGATTCTTTCCCATGCAGATAAGCACGGTGTCACAAAGGCTGCCATTAAGTACCGTACCTATCGCCAGTTCATCTACCGTCTGCGTAATCGCTACGATGGCACGCCGGAATCCCTCGCGACAAAGTCGCGGCGCCCCCATCATCACCCTAACGAACACTCAGACAAAGAGATCGCCCTCATTCTACGGATGCGCAAACGTCGTCCCAATACAGGTCTTATCCGTTTCTGGGTGCGCCTGCGCAAAAAAGGGTATACACGCTCTATTGCTGGTCTTTATCGCTGCATGAAACGCCTCGGGCTGAAAACAAGCACGCCTAAGAAGAAACCTGTATATCAACCAAAACCATATCAGCAGGCAACCTTCCCTGGTGATATGGTTCAGATTGATGTCAAAGTCGTTCCCGCTGCCTGCATTGTCGGACAGGCAAAAGAGCAGGACGAAAAGATGTACCAATATACAGCGATTGACGAATGCACGCGCTTTCGCTTTATTGCGGCATTTAAGGAGCAGTCGACATATTCGTCCATGCTCTTCCTGTAGCAGCTCATTCGCCGTTTCCCGTTCCAGATACATAAAGTACAGACGGATAACGGTGCGGAGTTTACCAAGCGGTTCCAATCGGAGGATGAAGAGAATCTGACACTGTTTGAAAAGGAGTTAAAGCGTCTTGGCATTGCACACCAGAAGATTCGCCCCTACACGCCAAGATAACGGTAAGGTAGAGCGTTCTCACCGAAAGGACAACGAGGAGTTTTACGCTACGCATACGTTTTTCTCGTTTGAGGATTTCAAGGTGCAGCTTGCACGGAGAAACAGAGAGTATAACAATTTTCCTATGCGTCCCCTAGGATGGAAATCTCCTCGTGAGGCGCTTTCTCTATTTCTCTCTTGTGTAACACATGATTGACAAACCTACATGTATAACTATATCGATCAACAGCGGTTTCTCAAGATTACGAACAACGATCTCCTATACAAAAAGAAACTGAACAAATAGAAAGAAAACAGCAGGTGCGGCGTTGCGTGGGACGACCAGGACGGGAAAAGTATTGACGAATGTCCTAATGCAGTAAATCGGAGAGACGAGTTCGGCCATTGGGAGATTGACTTGGTCGTCGGTCGCAAAGGGACAAAGCCGGTGATTTTAACATTGTTCGAACGGCAGACCGTACAGCAACTGGGAGAGTGGAAGCAACAAGACGGGAATCGCATGCTATGCAGGTTTCTTTCCCAGGGAACGGACTTCAGCGAATTGAAGCCGAAGGATCTGTAGCGGATTGAGGATTGGGTCAACAACTAACCACGCAAGATTTTCGGATATAAGTCATCAAATGATATGTATGATGAGATTGTATAATTCGCTAAAAATTTAACGAGACCTTGCGACCATTAAACTTGCAATTTGCCAACCTTTTTTACTGTGCAACTTATTCTTGTAATCCACCTACCATAAGTTTTGATTCTGTTACGCTCTACGATCCGATTTGATATCGCAATTTAGGATACCGCCCAAAACAAGAAAATCCTGATATAGTATTGAATAAACTCAGCGCGAAAGAGTAGGAAGACCATTTTAAGAGCAGTGACGAGTCAAGGGAAATGTGGTATTATTCACCACCGTAGGGGCGCTGCGAAGCGATAGGGAGACGTGCAGCAGTTCATGCTTTCGTGTCGTTATTTCACGCGTTCCTGTACGAATCGGATGAACGCATCCGTTTCCTCCTGATCGCGGAGTTTTGCCATATACATCTGGTTGCCCATCTGCGGCCACATGACCTCGGGCAGACGCTCGCACATGACGATGCTGTCCGCGTAGCGGCTGAGGATTTCTTCATGTGTGTGTACGTAGCGGTGGAAATCACGCCGTCCCGTGTAGGCACAGCAGCAGTGTATGCCGCAGTCGGGGAGAAGGCGGCGGTTTGCCGTAATCATGTCTGCCCAGATTTCATAGACATCGGTGGAGTGTGCGAAATTTGTCATATCCATCGTGTAGCCACCCGCCGGGCGCATGTTGACCTCGAGCCCGACGTAGTCGCCGACGGCGCCGAGCCCTGTTTTTGCCTCGGTCAGGCGGAAGAACTCAAAGTGGACGAAACGGCTGTGTACGCGGAACGCCTTCAGTGCAGCGCGTCCCATCCGCTTCACCGTATCTGGGACAGTGGGTACCGTATAGTAGGAGAGGTCGAGCTGATAGAGAACGATGTCCATGACGGTCGGCGGCCAGACGGTCATGGACTCAAAGATCGGGTTCGCATCTGCATCGACGATGGCGTCGTAGGAGCAGATATCGCCTGCGACAAATTCCTCGATGACATAGGTGACGTCGGGCTTTGATGCGAAGAAATGCCGCAGCTCGTCATGCGTGTCGATGCGGTAAGCGCCTGTCGCACCTGCACCGACATCCGGTTTGACGATGACGGGGTAACCGACGGTATCGAGAAAGTCCTCGGCGGCAGAAAGGGTGGTCGCACGGACGAGGCGTGCCGTCGGGATGCCCGCTTTTTGGTAGTACGCCTTCATGGCGGATTTACTCTTGATATGCTCCATGTCTGCACTCTGCCAACCCGTGCGGATGTTGAAGTCCGTGCGCAGACGGGCGTCATTCATGAGCCAGTGCTCATTGTTGGACTCGAGCCAGTCAATGCGTCCGTACTTGAACGTGAAGAAGCCGACGGCGCGCAGCATCTGGTCATAGTCGTCGAGTGCGGGGACAAAGTAGTACTCGGTCAGTGCCTCGCGCATCTCACGCGTGAGCTGGTCGTAGGGCGTGTCGCCGATGCCGAGAACGTTTACCCCTTTTTTCTTTAAGCGGTCACAGAAGTTCCAGTAGACGTGTGGGAACTGTGGAGATACAAAGATAAAATTCATACCGTTGCCCTCGTCCAATCACTGAAAAATTTAGGAAACACTGATAAAATGAGGTCTGCCAGATTGGCGTAGATTTTTTCGTCCGAACGAGGTGGAAAACCGGACGCAGAGTGGTGCTCTGTGGAGGATTTTCCGCCGAAGTGCGGGCAAAAAAGATGCGTCAAGATGGTTGTACCGAATTTATCAGTGCTTCCTTTATTATACGATAAGTATAGGCTATCGAATCTTTGACTTTTTGTCAAGTGTGTATTAGAAAAAGATAAAAGTTATCACGACAAATGAAGGTCACTATCTGCTCGGTACGCGAAAGAGGAAGAAGAGGACGTGTGCCGTCCATACAACGCCGATGGCGATGCGTGCGTGCAGGTGATCGGCGAGAAGGAAGGAGATCCCCATGAGTGTGGTGACGGGGAGCATGATGCGGAGTTTTTCCATCGGCGTCATACCACGTCGCCCTTGGCGCATAAGGAGCAGCGTTGTGCGGTAGATACGCGTCGTATGCAGCCAGTTCTCGAGGCGGCGGGAGCTGCGTGCAAAGCAGTATGCAGCGAGCAGGATGAAGGGAACGGTCGGGAGAATAGGGAGAAATGCCCCGAGAATGCCGAGTCCGAAGCTGAGAAATCCGAGGATGGAGAAAAAGATTTTTTTCAGGATCATGGTGTAGTATTCCTATCAATGAAATAAATTCTCATGAGCAAGAGAATATCATGCGCGCGAGAAAAAGACAACGCAATATTTTGTGGTTTTTTCAATTTGTGCTATAATAAAAAATGGTTTTTTAGCGTATATGCTGGGACGCATGCGCTGGCATTGGAGAGGAATGAGACGAACCGCATGATTCGAATGAAAAATGTCTCGAAGATATATGAGAATGGTGCTGTGGCACTGGACCATGTGAACATTGAGATTGCCAAGGGAGAGTTTGTCTTTGTCGTCGGGGTGAGCGGCGCGGGGAAATCCACGTTCATCAAGATGCTGTTTCGTGAGGAGCTGCCGACGGAGGGTGAGCTCTTCGTCAACGGGCACGATGTCGTGCACATGGATATGACTGACGTACCGTATCTGCGGCGCGGTCTTGGGGTCATCTTTCAGGACTACCGCCTCCTGTCGGATAAGACGGTCTATGAGAATGTGGCGTTCGCCATGCGTGTTATCGAGGCGCCGCGCCAGATGATCCAGCGGCGCGTCAACGCTGTGCTCGACGTGGTCGGACTGCGTGACAAGTATCGCGATTTCCCCTCACAGCTCTCGGGCGGCGAGCAGCAGCGCGTGGCGATTGCCCGCGCCATCGTCAACGATCCTGCGATCCTCATCGCCGACGAGCCGACAGGAAATCTCGATCCGGAGACGAGCTGGGATATTATGGATATTTTCAAGCGCATCAATGCGGCAGGGACGACGATTGTCATGGCAACGCATGATAAGAACATTGTCGATACGATGCAGCGCCGTGTTGTCGCCATTGAGGACGGTAAGATCGTGCGCGATGAGCAGCGCGGGGGGTACGGATATGAAAATTAGGACGGCGGAGTACTATGTGCAGGAGGTTCTGCGCTCCCTGCGCCGCAACAATTGGATGACGTTTGCGGCGGTCGGTACGGTCGCTGTCTCCCTCTTTATCCTCGGCGTATTCCTCATTCT
>ERZ773197.2216-NODE-2216-length-12534-cov-17.614552_pt1 | contig 12534 bp, 12 predicted proteins | sample MGYA00580999_ERZ773197 | MGnify/ENA primary metagenome ERZ773197 (study PRJEB29015, sample SAMEA2738166) | human oral metagenome | biome: human oral; feature: human-associated habitat; material: saliva | place: China | collected 2185 ...
ATGCTTTGTTGGCTGTTACGGTTTGGGCTTGTCAAGATTTCGTCCCTTTGCTGATGCGCATCCGAGACTATGAAATAAAGAAAGATGATAGTAGTATGCTGCCTCGTAGCAAATACTTATTTGAGGCTGTTATGGCTTATGATAATCAGTGGGCATACAACTTCATTGACGCAACACTTGCCTTGTCTTCAAAAAAGAAAGAACGTGAGTATAGCTCTGATATAACGTTGGCAACAAGCTTCCATTCGGCTATGTTATCTCATTATAATCCTCGTTTTGCCAACTTATTAAGGAAGTATCCTGGTGAAGACTTTGGTGATGGCTATGAATAATAGCCGTATCATCAATAACAAACGCCCTCATTTCTCCAGTTCCCTTTGATAAGGACGGAGAAATGAGGGCGTTCGTTGTTTTCTTTACTTGTGTCGGTTAGCACGTTGCTGACGGTATTTAGCCTTCTGCTTTGCACTGCCAGAACCGTGTGCACCAGTAATATACTTCTTTTTCTTGGCTTTGGTCTTCACCTTGCCATCATCGGTTTTGGGTTTCGAGGCACTTCGAAAGACCATTCCGGTTTCAATAATATCGTCAATATCACTCATATACAATCTTTTTAATGATGGAATAAACGAACGCCAGTAAATGCCATTGCGATGTTGTATTTGTCGCAAGTATCAATAACATGGTCGTCACGAATGCTGCCGCCAGCCTGTGCTATATATTCTACACCACTCTTATGCGCACGCTCAATGTTGTCGCCAAATGGGAAGAAAGCGTCAGAACCGAGTGCAACACCCGTATTCTTTGCAATCCACTCTTTGCGTTCCTCACGTGTCAGAGGCTCTGGGCATTCTGTGAAGAACTGCTGCCATACACCATCCTGTAGTACATCTTCATACTCATCAGAGATGTAGATATTGATTGTGTTATCTCGATCGGCACGGCGAATACCCTTCTTAAATGGAAGATTCATCACCTTTGGACACTGGCGCAACCACCATTCGTCAGCCTTACTACCAGCTAAGCGGGTGCAGTGGATACGACTTTGCTGTCCAGCACCAATACCAATAGCCTGTCCGTCCTTCACATAGCAAACAGAATTACTCTGTGTGTACTTCAAAGTTATCAACGAAATGATGAGATCACGCTTAGCATCCTCAGTGAATGTCTTTTTCTTTGTAGGGATATTCTCGAAGAGTGCTGGGTCATCAAGCTTCACCTCGTTGCGGCCCTGTTCAAATGTAATACCGAAAACCTGCTTCTTCTCGATAGGAGCTGGCACATAGTTAGGGTCAATCTTAATGACATTGTATGCACCCTTACGCTTATCCTTAAGAATTTCTAAAGCCTCTGGAGTATAGTCAGGTGCGATAACACCATCGCTAACTTCACGCTTAATCAGCAACGCTGTCTCCTTATCGCAGGTGTCACTGAGCGCACAGAAATCGCCATAAGAGCACATACGGTCGGCTCCACGAGCACGTGCATAAGCACTGGCAAGCGGTGTAAGCTCGAAGTCAACATCATCGACGAAGTAAATCTTCTTGAGAGTATCACTCAAAGGGAGACCCACTGCAGCACCAGCTGGGCTGACATGCTTGAACGATGCAGCTGCAGGCAGACCAGTAGCGGCCTTCAACTCTTTAACGAGCTGCCAGCTGTTGAGTGCATCAAGAAAGTTAATGTAGCCGGGACGACCACTGAGAACTGTGATTGGGAGTTCGCCTTCCTCCATATAGATACGTGAAGGCTTTTGGTTCGGATTGCATCCGTACTTAAGAGCTAATTCTTTCATATAACTTATGTGGTATATGTAAATTGGTAGTGCAAAGATAAGGAAAAATAATGGAATACGCTGTTACGCTTGTCGTTTTTAAGTAAATTAGGCGTGTTGGTTTGTTTCTTTTGAAGAAAATCAGTACTTTTACACTCGAAAAGAAAACAATCTTTGGAGCGGGAGGGCTATCCAGCGCAGGCTGAATACTCTCTGACTCCTCTAATCCCTTTAAATTACTTAAAGATATGCAAGCATTACACACAGACAAGGCACCTGCTGCAGTAGGTCCTTACAGTCAGGCTATTGAAGCCAATGGTTTTATTTTCGCATCTGGTTCACTTCCTATTGACCCAGCTACCAATGCTTTTGTTGAGGGTGGTGTGAAGGAACAGACTCGCCAGTCGCTCACTAACGTATGCAACGTGTTGGCTTCTGCAGGTGTAGACCTGTCTCATGTTGTTAAGACAACAGTATTCCTTTCTGATATGGAGAACTTCGCTGCGATGAATGAAGTTTATGCCGAGTTCTTCAAGGAACCTTATCCAGCACGTTCTGCATTCGCTGTAAAGGCTTTGCCAAAGGGTGCGCTTGTTGAGATTGAGTGCATTGCTGTGAAGTAAGTTGGTTTTATTTGCCTAATAGCATACGCTTTCAATACTGCTATTAGGTTGAAATGACGAAATATAAGCGTCCTTTTGTAATGGATAGTATTCTATTTCTATCCTTATAAAAGGACGCTTGTTATTTTTGTTTTGTATTCAAATATGTATCGTTTCATTGCTTTTCTGTCTTTGTGCGGATGGTCCGCACGTGTGGTGTTGATGCTTCGCACATAGGGTGCTAACGCTTCGCACATGATGTGCGAAGCACTAAATGCTGTGTGATAGGCTGGTTATAAGAGGATAGAAAGTGGTAAATGAGATGCTATGTTACCCTGAATAATGTTTATTTGATTATGGTTTTGCTTATCCATAACTGATACGTTATTTTCTATTTCAAAGCGATTTTATATAGTGTAGTACGTAATTTATATTTACACTCCTTGTTTACAAGTTTAATTAACATATTTAACTTTAAGAAAAGTCGTTGAATATTACTTAATTACTTATTCTTTTATTACTTTTGTACCACGTTAGTATATATAGTGAAGAATGAGAAATGAAAAAGAAGCTTAGAACCATTATCGAGGAGCTTGGTCAAAAGGCAAATATCCGCAGAGAACTGGCTTCTGACTTGGAAAGATTGTCCAGTAGGTTAGCACTTTATCACATCCACTTGGAATCGGCTTCATTGAAGAAAGTTATTGGCTATTTCAAGGGGAAGGAAAAGCCTTCTAAAAAGACTTTAGACAGGTTAGCTCTTTTTGCTGGTTTCCAGAATTGGAAAGACTTAAATGCGGCTTTGCATGGTGAAAATGATGCAAAGTTGAATTACGAAGATTAATTGCTCTGTAGAGAGAGTGAGTAGGGGAGGAATCTCTGAAAGCTTATCTCTGAAGGATTGTAGGGACATATGATGTGTTTATCTGTTAGCGATACCTATCACAAGATAAGCAAAGCATGGGTCCCTACATTATTTATATGTGTTTTTATGGTGAGAAGTTTTTTCTTCATATTCAAGAAAACTGATAAGAAGACGTTTAACCCCAATCGGACATTAGAGGCTAAACATATTTTGTTTTATTATTGAGCAGATTGTTTGGCTTTGTAACGCAGGCGTAGCGGGCTACGTCAAGTTACAAAGACGGACAAGATGCCGATAAGAAAATAAAAGATGTTAGGAAACAATACCATAGTAATAAGAATTATACATATTGTGGTCTAATGACCGATTTGGGTTTAGATGGTGCAATATGATAACTTTTTCTCTCTTTCTTTCGTTAGCTTTATCAATAATGAATGTCTAATAATCCTTATTAATAGGTAAATAAAAAAGCCCGAAACCAACAGTTCCGGACTTTTATTTTCTTGGATTTCCAAGGGCTTACTTCTCTGCAACAACAGTTCGCTTCTCCTTGATGCGTGCAGCCTTACCTGTGAGTTCACGGAGGTAGTAGAGTTTCGCACGACGAACCTTACCACGCTTGTTCACCTCGATAGAATCGATGTTTGGTGACTCGATTGGGAAGATACGCTCAACACCAATGGTGCCTGACATCTTACGAACTGTGAAACGCTTCTTCTCACCATGACCAGAAATCTTGATAACTACGCCACGGTAGAGCTGAATACGCTGCTTGTTACCCTCGACGATTTTGTAAGCGACAGTGATAGTGTCACCAGCCTTGAACTCTGGGAACTGCTTGCCGGTTGCAAATGCTTCTTCAGCAACTTTAATTAAATCCATTTTTCTATTAATTAAATATTGTTTGTCGTTCCAACGTAACGTAATCCATGACTCTTCCACGATCAGCGGTTACGCCGAAAAGCGGTGCAAAGTTACTACTTTTCAATGAAATAACAAAGTAATTGTTAGCTTTTTAATGCTTATTTGTTGCAAGCACCTTGGCTATTTCTTTCTTAGCCTTTGCCATTTGCTTTTGGAAAGCATCAGATGATTGTACGGCAGCAAAGCCTACACTTGCGCAAAGACGACCTGCATCGACATCGCTCTGATAGTGATAACCACAGATTACACGGCTCTGACCATACTCGTAAGCGTGCTTCATAATCTCGTTGCCACGTGATGGATTCAACTCTGTCAGTGTCAATCCAAAGATCCAACCGCGACAGGTATGACCTGAAGGATAAGAGCCGTTGTTAATTAACTCTGCTTCAAACTGTGGTTGAAGTGTGTGCTCATGGAACTGTGCAAACGGACGTTTACGCATATATTTCGCTTTAGCACGATCGACAGCATGGTTGCCATCAATACCTATCATGCACATGAGTTTGTAGGTCTCTGGTGTCTTTTCTGGTGTGATAAGCAAACCAAAAGAAGGAGCAAAGCCTACGAGAACAGAATCAACATCGAAGTTGGCGTCGAACTTAGCTTGTGCAGCACGTTCTTTGTCTTCTCTCATCTTTCGGCCCCACCAATACTGACGGAAATCATAATCAAATTGATAAGATGCTGTGTCAGGTGGAGCTGGGAGGTAGATACCTGCATCTGGCATAGCTGCTTCTGGTATGAACGACTGTTTTTTGTAATCCTGCGCATTGACAGTCATGCCTACAAAGAGCATAACTATGCTAACGAACAAACTCTTTTTCATAATAATAAATGTTTTGTTGAATTAATTGATATGTATTGCAAAAGTAAGTAATTATGTGTTTCTGTCAAAGGTTTAATGACTTTTTAATAGTTGCATTCTGCGTTAGTGGTCTTTTAGTAGGGTTGCAACTATTGGCTTCCTGATGTATAAATGTCTGACAGTGTGCCTCTCATGTAGTAATGAAGGGTTATCTATACGTTGGTAGTAAATAGGGTGTGAAGAGATAAATAAGGTTTTTGAGAAGTAAGAGAATGGTTCTTCCGTTAAATATGTGGACACTTTTCGTATTGCGTTATTGGAAGAATCGAAGTTACTCATTAAACAAAAACATGGCTAAAACAGTCAACAATCTGTCCTATTATCATCCTCTGACATTGAAAACTATTTCATTTAAGACATTGAAAATCTCTATAGACAAAAAGTTTGAAAAATCATTACATAATTTCGGGTAAAACATTTATAAAGGACGGCAAAAATATATATGAGAATCAGATTTGCAATCAAAAGAGAATCAGGTAGTTACCAAGTAGTAGAATAAAAGGTGCTTAATTGGACTTCAATAGGGCGTTAGTAAGGGGCTTAAAGGGCACCTTTTGCAAGTGAATTAGGCGTCTTTTAGAACCCCAAAGAGCATGTATTAGTTTTGAACTGTACGAAAATAATTTACAAACTTCAATTGATAAGGGAATAAGTTGTTTGTATAAGATGGATAGACATCGCACCTAATTACATTTGTCATGTAGTTTACCCCTATTTGTAAAACCATTTAATTGAGGGTAATCATACCGGTGTTGGGTGATGGTTGTTGGGTGTTGAGTCTTTATAAAACAATCTTATTGGATGAAAGCATACCATGTATGTGGATTATTCTCATTCCAATAACAATCTACACTTTTAACGGAAGAACTAAAAGAAAAGCAGGGAAGCGGTAGAATACTTGTTGTATTCTGTCTTCCCTGCTTATAGTTTATGATATACTTTAGGCTGCTTCTGTATTTAGAAGGGTATCTTATATAATTATAAGAGGTAAACTTTACCTAACTTTACCTTGTTATATAATGTCCTTTTAGTACCTGAGAATAAGTATATCGAGTGTTTGAACATTAATACTTGAACACTGCAGTGAGTGTTATCTTGCGTCCATCAGCATGTGCATACTCTGCATTACGTGCCATCATCATAGATGCTGGTGTGTAATAAGTGTAGTTCAATAAGTTGGATACAGCCAAACTTAAGTCGCAAGCCTTCATCTTTACGCCTGCGGTAAGGTTTAGTAAGTTGATACGATTTACGATACCTTCACCCTCGTTATATACTCCTGAAGCATTAGGAGTAAATCTGTCACGCTTACCGGTGTGCATGTATTGCAGTTGGAGATAGGTGTTCTTGACAGGAGCATAGTTGACATACATTGCCAACTTAGCGGCTGGGATGGAAATGTTTGACATATATGTGTCCCAATCACCAGTAGCTGATTTGAGCTTACCTTCGAACCATGAGAAGTTAGCACCAGCCTTTAAGTTACGGAGAATTTGTGCATCTGCACTCAATTCAACGCCATATACCTTTTGTGGAGTACGGTTGACTACCCAGAAGCCATTCTCTATTTTGAGGTCACTTCCAAGCTTAGAATAGGTGTAGAAAACAGATCCATTCAACTGCAACCAATGATTAATATCAGAGTAAACGCCCACCTCGTAGTTGTTTGTCTTTACTGGTTCTGTTGATATCTTAGAGAGTACATCAGCCTTGGCAGCACGTAGTGTACGGCCTAAATCAAAGATAGAGAAGCCCTGAGAGTAGGCTACGAAGGGTTGAAATGCACGATATTTGTTATAAGAAACACCTACATTAAAAGACATATTATTATACTTTAGCTTTCCACCCTTGACTTGAACCTGTGGGTCGGAGAGTTTATTGCGCAATACATCATAGTCTGGTACGTTCACATTAATAAAGTCGTAACGTCCTCCAAGTTTGACGTTAAGGTGCTGCCAAAGCGTAGTCTTCATTTGAACAAAGGGTGCATGGTTGTTACTTGTCAGCCATGGCATCCAGTATCTACCATCTACCAAAGGTTGTGATGTCTTATTATAAAGGTAGTCATAACCATAAGCTAAATGTGCAAAAGCATTCTCTGAGAAGATAAGTCGAGTGTTAAACTGGGTGCGGAAACCAAACTTACGGTCTTTAACAGCCGACTGTCCACTTGTTTCTTCCCATCTTGGCTGTGCTGGGTTAGCCTTACGGAAGTCAAAGATAGTATATATTCCCGAACCATAAACAGATGCTTCTAAGTCGGTATGTTTGAAAATATCCTTTGAAGTAAACTTGAGGTAAGCATTGTGATTGTATCTTGTTCCCTCGTCAACAGCCTGTGGGTCCTTGCTGCCAATTATACCAATAGAAGGACTTTGGAGGTATTTTCCACCGAAAGGAATCAATTTCGTGTCTTGCAAACTACGATAGAAATTATACATCAATTCGATTCTGTTCTTTGGAGATAGGGAATAACCGAGATTAACAAGTACGTTTGTTGTATAAGTATCACCGAGTCCGTAGCGTGGAGAGATGAACTTTCCATCACCATCAATAGCACTACCTGTACGTCCGAAAGCCCCATTTACGAGATAATCAAACTGCCCCACACGACCATAAACTTGCTGGTTGATGCGATAACCTTGCCCTTTCCCGTGACGGAAAAAGTTATAAGTTGAACCCGAGAGAGTCGTCTCTCCAGCTACAGATCTGTTGGTGGTATTCTTCTTAGTTATGATGTTTATCAATCCTCCGATAGCACCATTACCATAGAGAGCGGTAGACCCTTTTACCACTTCTATATGGTCGATAGCAGCGATATCGATGGTTCGGATATCACGGTCTGTTGAACGTAAAGGAGTTGATTGAGGTATACCATCAATCAGGATGAGTGCACTTCTTCCACGAAGTGATTGTGCGCGTGAGCTTGTAGTATTACTTGATAGAGCCATACCAGGTGTGAGCATACCCAAGAGGTGGGTGATATCGGGAGCCGATTTGCTCATTTCTGCTATTTGCTTTTGGTCAATAATCGTAACTGTAGCAGCCGCATTCTGCTTTATTTCAGGCATACGTGTGGTACTGATAGTTACTTCTTCGAGATGTAATGTGGAGTCTTTAACCTCTTCTGATTGTGCATTACAAGGGATATTTGTAATTGCAAGCATTGCGAGAGATAGATAAATTGTTTCTTTCTTCATATAAATACAATCCTATGAGTGTTAATAAATATCTGCAAATGTATTAATATTCTATATAACGTGCAATACCTAAAATGAGGTATATGTAGTTCTATGCGCTTTATTTTGAACGTATTTTTCCATGTGACAATATATCTTTAATAATGCGACAAGCATTTGATTCGTTTTTTTTTCTTACTTTTGCATTATCTTTTTGAATATTATCGGCTTGTAACGTTATCTATAGATGACAGGATGGGCGATGTTGGAAGTTAATCAAAATAGGGTTATTTTCTACTCTGATAAATATTTATGAGAATTATAAAAGTCATTATATATGTATAAAAAAACGGTTTATCTGTCTGGATTAACAGCATTATTAGCGTTGACGGGCTGTGCTTCTCATTATGAGTTAGCAGGCATTCAGCGTACACGTGTGCTGGTTGATAATCGATATGATGCTACTCCTGACGCAGGGGCAGTAAAGTTTATGGAACCTTATAAGCAGAAGGTTGACTCGGTGATGGGACCTGTTGTAGGCGAGGTTGATCACGACATGGTGGCACACCGCCCAGAGAGTGACCTCTCTAACCTGCTGGCTGACATCATGGTGTGGGCAGCACGCGATTATAATGAGAAGGTTGACTTTGGTGTTTATAATATGGGTGGTATTCGTGCAGCCCTTTCTAAGGGTAAGATTACCTTTGGTGACGTGTTGGATATTGCACCTTTTGAGAATAAAATCTGCTTCGTAACACTTTCTGGTGAGAAACTTTTAGAGTTATTCTCACAGATGGCGCATACTGGTGGCGAGGCTGTTAGCCATGGAGTAGAACTTGTTTTCACACGCGATCATAAGCTAAAGTCAGCTCGTTTGAATGGTAAGGAGATTGATCCAAAAGCAAGTTATCGTATTGCAACGCTTGATTATTTGGCACAAGGTAATGATAAGATGGAAGCCTTTAAGTCGGCAACAAGTGTTGTGTCACCACAGGAAAGCAGTAACAATACACGCTTTATCATCATGAACTATTTCAAGGAGCAGACAGCTCAAGGTAAGGTGGTTAATGCCCACACAGAAGGACGTATCCGTGTGGAATAAATATTTAAGGAGTTAGGAAAATGAAAAGAAATATATTATTGATAATGTTCTGTTTCATGGCTGTTGTAGGTTTTGGACAGGACAAGAAACTGACAATCCTCCATACAAACGATACACATAGTCAGATTTATCCGCTAAGTCCTAATCTTGCTGACACGATGAAGGCTGATCGTGGTGGTTTTGTGCGTCGTATTGCAATGCTTAAAGAGGAGCGTGCAAAGACCCCAGACTTGCTACTCTTTGATAGTGGCGACTTCTCGCAAGGCTCACCTTATTACACAATGTTTAAGGGTGATGTTGAAGTGGGACTGATGAATCAGATGCACTATGACGCTGCTACGATTGGTAATCATGAATTTGACTTTGGTTTGGATAATATGGTGCGCCTCTTTAAGAAGGCAAACTTCCCAATCGTTTGTGCAAACTATGATTTTAAGGGAACTGAATTAGCAAAGTTGGTTAAGCCATACATCATTTTGAAGCGTAACGGACTGAAGATTGGCGTCTTTGGTCTTGCTCCAAAATTGGATGGTTTGGTAGTGAAAGCGAACTATGGTCCAATAGTTTATAACGATCCTGTCGCTTGCGCACAGAAGGTTATCAACGAATTAAAGGCAAAGAAGTGCGACCTTATTATCTGTATCTCTCACCTTGGTTGGAATATAGAAGGTGTCAGTGATGAGGAGGTTATCGCTGGAACTCGTGGTCTTGACCTTGTATTAGGTGGTCACTCACATACCTATCTTACAAAGTTAGAGTACGTGAAAAACCTTGACGGCAAAATGGTTGGCGTCGATCAGAATGGTAAGCATGCTATTTACGTAGGTAAGTTGGTGCTTGATATGAAGAAGAAAAAGTAAGTCTTTCAATCGATAATACCTATATATAAATAATGTGGGCTGTATCAGTATGATTGCCAATAGTAATCTTATTGATGCAGCCCACAGTATTTTATGCTTTATAAAACGCTATTGAAAGTATACAAATTGATATTCTCCTGCTAAAAGTGCAGATGCTTTTCGTATAATTTTAATGGAAGAATCAAAGTTAATCATTAAACGAATACATAGCTAAAACAGTCCACAGTCTTTTCTATTATCATGTTTGGAAGCAGAAAACCTTTTCATCTTAATATGTTGAAAATTCATAGATAAGGATTTGAAAAAATATTACATAATTCCAAATAAAACATCTATAAGTAAGGCTAAAAACACGTATATAGAGTAAACCTACAACCAACAGAAAATCAATTAGTTATAAAATGGTATAAGAAAAGGTGCTTAATTGGACTTTAAAAGGGCGTTAGTTAGACTTCAAAAGGGCACCTCTTGCAAGTCAATTAGGCGTCTTTAAGAAGCCAAAAGAGCATATATTGTATTTGAGTTGGGTGAAAATAGTTTACAAATAGCATCTCCCAATAGTAGTAGCTGACTGTTCTTGCAGCTACTATTGGACGTTGGTTATGGTGTAAAAAGCTATGCCTGATAGCATTCCTGTATTATGAAAGGTGTTTGTGAGCACCTTTATTTGATGTAAATCTTCCCAGACTTCTTGTTATCCTTTGCCTTCTTCATCTCATCTTGGTGCTTTTGAATGATAGGCTTCAGATACTTCTTTGATTTTGTTGTAATCAGAATTACACCGCCAGTACGTGGATAAAATAACTTGTTGAAGTCACTGTTTTTGATAACATTCATACTAATGATGTCTTTCTGATCGATATCATTGATATTCAACACCTCAACTCCATCTACAAGATACACTGGTATGTTCAGACTATCTTGCTTTTCTTTTGTTTGTGCACTTATGTTCAAACTTGCTATGAGTGCAACGATTAGGATAATAGACTTTCTCATAATTTCTTTAGTTAATGAACTTTGGTTTCTTATTTAGTAAATTAATAATTTTATAAATCTAATCTATGCAATTTTGAAGTAGCATTCCAAAAGTACATAAAAAAGAGCGTACGTACAAGGGAAAAGTGTGTTTTTAATAAAAAATCTATGCAATTTTGAAGTTGAACTTCAATATTGCATAGATTCTGTTTGCTTTCGATAAGTCTTTCTACGTTATTAATCTTTTATGCCATGTCTATTTGCTTGACAAATAAAGGATTTACTCGAAGTAGAAAGTGAGCGCTATCATCTTTGCGCGTGTTTCGTTGACAGAGTTGGTGTACATGAGCATATTCTTGTCTTGTAGGTTCTTTGCATGATTCTTGTCAAGACTGTTTGTAAGGCTATACATGAACTTCAATTCTGGGCGTAGCTTAAAGTAAGGGAGGTAGAAGTCACATCCAAGTCCTACTTCTACGAAGACATCGCTACGTTTGAGCTTGATATAATCATTGTCCTTACCTGAGAGGTTGAGCATAGGATTCAGTCCCAACATCACGTAAGGGCGATGGTTGTTAAAGCGTGGAGCAGCCGCAATGAGATCGAAAGCGCAAGAAACGTATGCAGTTTTGAGTTCTTGTACCTGCTCTGTAGGCTCTCCTTGTCTGTTAAGGTCTGTGATGTTACGGAAAGTTAGATGTCGAGTGCCAAAGTACATAGCTGGAGCCATACGCAACTGAAAGGTAGAATTGAGGCGCAACTCACCCAATACACCCACTGTAAATCCAGCATCCCAGCGGTCTTGATCGGCTGAAACAATCTTCTGAACTACTCCGTTGCCATCATCAAGGTCAATCATTTGTGGTCCAACATTGTTGAGTTCAAGGTCTTGCAGATGTGTACCAACGAGCACACCGAAATGAAAATCACGCAGATCCGTATAGGGACGGTTCTGTACTCTTCGTTCCTGTGCATGGATTGTAAGCACAGAAGCCAATAGGGTGAGGGCTACTAATATTCTTTTCATAATTAATCTTCAAACGTATTTCTCCTGATTTTATTGTCTATATTAATGAAGATGTCGTCTGAGTTTTGAGGCTTCTCATCCTTTTTAGGTAGGGAGCGGTTAGGAGGTTTTGCTTAAGAAGAGGTAGAAATGTCTTTTATAATTGTTCCAAAAGTTTATATAATAGTCAAATTATCAGTAAGTTAACATGTAGAATATTTTGTGTTTTTTATTTTTATGCCGTCTAAATATTTGTAATTTTTATCAATATGTTTAGGTATTCAAGAAATTATTTCTACCTTTGCATCATCAAATTTAGGTATTGAGCCTATTTGTAATACAAGAACATTATTAACATTATAAATTATTTATATTATGGCTT
>ERZ773197.2217-NODE-2217-length-12530-cov-20.822204_pt1 | contig 12530 bp, 12 predicted proteins | sample MGYA00580999_ERZ773197 | MGnify/ENA primary metagenome ERZ773197 (study PRJEB29015, sample SAMEA2738166) | human oral metagenome | biome: human oral; feature: human-associated habitat; material: saliva | place: China | collected 2185 ...
AGTGGTGAAGGTTTTTTGGTAGCAATTTGTAGATTGTCGGAACGCCGCCCTGAGAGGCGCGCGAACAAAGATAACCAGTTGGCTTGTGTAGGATGACGAGCTGTTTTGATTGCAATTCTAGCAATTTGCCGTTATAGGAAATTTTATTTGTGTCGGAGATCTGTTGACCCAATCTGGCGGGCTGATCGTCAACTATAATCTTCCCCTTCTCTATCAATTCATCAGCCTTCCGCCTGGAAATGCCCAAGCAAAGCGCCACGAATTTGTTGAGGCGCCAAGATTCTTGCTTTGTGTCTGGGTTTATCATTGTTGCGGATTTATCGGTGGAAATTGCGTCGGCTGAGGATTTTCTGATGGTTGATGTGAAATGTTTTGTTCTTGAGGTTGTGCCTGGACTGGAGGTATTGCGCTAGCTTGCTCAATAGGATTTGGTGTTGACTGTGGTGTTGGAATCAGTTGAGGCGCTGCTGGAGTTGGTTGAGGTAGTGGCTGCGGCGCTGCTGGAGTTGGCTGAGGAATAGCCTGCGTATTGTCTAGCTCTTCTGCCATAAGTTTAGAGATGTCTACCGAATTCTGAGAGTCGTCAGCTGGTAAAGGTTGAATAATGCGGTCACCAAGCCCTGATGGTCGTGGTGCGGGCGATGAAAATGGCGCCATGGGTTGTGGTAGCGTTGCTGGCTGAGGCGTCGGAATTGATTGTGGTGCTGCTGGAGTTGGCTGAGGTAGTGGCTGCGGCGCTGGAGCAAATGCCTGTTGCGGATGTTGCTGCATAAGTGGATTTACTGCAGGAGTCGTTGGCGTTGCAGCGGGGGTGGCTGGTTGTGGCGACAATGAAGAAATATCAGGTCTAGTAACTGGCTGCGGCGCTGCTGGAGCTGGCTGAGGTGCTGGAGCGACTGGCTCATATGTATGAGCTGGCTGTGAAACTGGCACTGGATTTGTGCCGACTCCCGGAAGATCTCCCAAGGTTTCGTGAACTGCCCTCACAACGTCCTCTATTCCCACTTGAGATTTCACCAAGTATTTATCAGCGCCAAGCTGCTCGCCACGCTTTCTCTGGTCCTCTGAGGATAGTGCGGTCATGATAATCACCTTAACGTCTTTTGTTTCTGTCGTTGAGCGTAAAATGTCCAGCATATCAAAGCCGGAAATTTTCGGCATCATCACGTCGCTTAAAATTAATCGCGGACGTTCTTTAATTGCCATGGCTAGAGCTTCTTCTCCGTCGCCCGCCGAAACGATATCGTAGCCCTCCGCCAAAAGTCGTACGCCGTAAATTTCGCGTAAACTTTTGTCGTCCTCAACCAATAAAATTTTTGTCATATATTTATACTATACTGAAGTTTTGACAAAAAATCCATAGCCCTTATGGTTATTATTCGCGGCCAGGTATGGATAATTGCTGGCGCTTTTTACGCAACTCTTCCTCAATTTCAGCCAGCGTTGGCTCGGAAGAATTTCTGGCTGGTTGTGGATTTTCTGGCTGGACTACTGGAGTCGTTGGTACGGCTGGATCTGGATTTTCTGGAGTTGCGATTGCGACTGGATCTGAATTGACAATCTCGCTACTATTTTCAGTTGCGACATCTTCTGTCTTTTCTTCTGTGGCAATTTCAGTTCCTTCTGGAATAGTAGAATCTGGCGTTGAATCTTTAGGACTTTCAACTTCTGCAGACTCTAATCGCTGCTTGGCTTCCGAACTATTCATGCGAGGAATTTCCAGATAGAATGTGCTTCCCTCTTTATATTTGCTTTCAACTCGTAAGTTTCCAGACATCGCCTCGGCCAAGCGGCGGCTCAAATATAGCCCCAAGCCAGTTCCGCCAATTTCTCGCGTGTCAGAATTGTCCACTCGATAAAATTTCTGGAATAAATGCGGAATATCTTCGGCGGGAATGCCAATGCCGCTGTCTTTTACGCTTACGGAAATCTGCTTATCATCGCCGGTAATATTGACGACAACTTCGCCCGATGGCGTGTACTTGATGGCATTTTCAATCAAATTGCTGACAACTTCTCGAAAATGATCAGGATCAATATTGGCATAAAAAATCGGCTGCAATGATTTCTCTTTACCTTCATCAATTATGTCTGGCATAAAGATATAATTGAGCTGCTTTTCGCTAGCTTTTGTCGCTAAACCATCAAAAATATCCTTCAAAAATTCGTTTACGTTGATGATCTTCGGGTTATTTTTCATTCGCCCGTCTTCAACTTTGCTAATGTCGAGGAGATCTTGGAACAATCGTCCCAGATGTTGCGCTGATTCGTGGGCTTTGGTAATAAAATCGCGGGCTTTCTCATCGATGTGAGCGGTGGCTGGATTTAACGCCAGACCCAAATATCCTTCAATTGACGCAACTGGCGTGCGCATCTCGTGGCTGGCGGTGGAAATAAATTCGGCCTGCTCGCGCTCCTCGGCTTTTTCTTTGGTGATGTCGCGGAAAACTACGATGATTCCTTCACCGTCCGTGCCGACTGGAGAGCTGACGATTGACACTAAAATGCGCTTTTCGGAGCTGGTTAATAGGAATAATTTATCGTTGTGCGTTGGCTGGTTTTTTGATAAAGATTGAGCTATTGGATTCTCGAGGTCTTCTACGTCTTTTCCGTCTGAGGTGACGAGCTTTAAGACGCTTTTCCAATTAAGTCCGAGTGCGTCGCCTTGGTCCCAGCCGATGATTTGTTGGGCGGATGGATTTATCAGTTCGATGTTGCCGTCTTTAGAAATAGCCAAAACGCCGTCGTCGATGGCATTAATCACTACGTCAGATTTGCTTTCAACCGCGGAAAGTCTATTCTCCAGATTGGACGTATTGTCGTCAATTTTTTGGCGGCGAATCCATAAAACAAGGCTGAAAATCAAAGGTAAAAATCCGAAGAAGAGGTAGCCGATGATGAATTGTATGTTTATTCCCTGTTGAACGCTGGTGGCTATAATCTGTAAAATAACCAAAAGCCCCATTATTCCTAAGATTATTGCGCCGAAAAATCCTGCAAAAATTGCCACGATAATCCACATAACCAGGAATGGTGAAACGACTCCGCCGCTGGTAATTATAGTAGTTGCGGCGACGGCGACGGTTAACAAATATACGAAAATCCCGATTTCAGTTTCGTGTTTTCTGGGAAGCCAAAAGCATAAAATCAGCACAATTAAACTGCCGATTCCTGCCACGCCAGCTGCCAAGTCTGAGACCGATAATCCAATTGGCAATTGATAGCCGGTCGGTATAAATCGCGCCCATGCATATAAAAGAATAATTGTGAAACAACTCAGTAATGCCACTTCACACAATCTCCTTAGCCAAAATCTGGAAATTGCGTGAGGCTTAAAGTAAATCCCGCCCTTTTTCATGCTTTTATTATGGCGAATTTTCAGAAAAATCTCAAGAGTTATGTGGTATAGTAATTGCATGAATAATGATTTGGATCGGAATCAAAATAATAATCTCACAAATAATGAATCGCTCACCCTGTCTAATGCTGAAAATGTAAAAGATCAACAAACTTCTATGGAATCATCAGTGGTCATGGGTCCTTCGTTTGATAAGAGTATGGATAAGAGTAAAGCATTTAAGTATGCAGTATTTTATGTGATTGTTTCTGTGATTGCGATATTTGCGGGGATTTATATTTTTGCACAGGGTCTAAGTAATCGTGGTAATAATTTTGAGAATTATAGCGTTTTCTTAGCTACTGAATTTTTGTCCATTGGTGTTATATATAGCTCTCTATTTTTGGCTGGATCTGTACTCGTACAATATAAAAAAGGGCGTTACCATTTCATCGACCGGGCGGTGAAGAATAGTCCCAAGGCTGCTCTTTATGCTGCAATAGCTGTAGTGATATTCTTAACGTTGCTCTGGGGGTATGATAGACCTATAACAATATTCACACTTCTTCTCTCTCCTGTCGCTGCTTTTGCTTCAGCCTTGGAGGTTGCTAATAGAGATTCGGTGTGGCAATATGCTGCCATTAATATGCCGATTACTGACGGAAAAATAGAGAAAAAGCACGCTCTTTTATACACCATAATTTACATAATTCTCTGTCTTCTTGTGCCGGTGTTTTTTGCTATTGTCGTATTTGATAGTCGTGATGTACTATATGCTGGATTAGCGTCGCTTGTTGAAGCTATATTTCCTATTGCAGCTATGATCATAGGGATATTTATCTGTATTTCGATTTATTGGTATAAATCTGGACGCTATTGGATTGTGAATTATCTAGTAAAAAACGGCAAAGTAGTTAACTTATTTTTTACCGCTATAATTTTTTACACGATTATGTCTTTCTTGAGCCCGTCAGCTGATATGGAAGATAAATATTCAATAATGTGGCTTCCTGTATCTTTGATGTTCTGGAGTTTAAAACTTATCGTCTTAGTTAGCCCGCTGGTGGCGTTAGCGTATGTCTCTTGGATTACGGTGTCGTGCTATGTAGGAAGCCGTCGCACAAAGCCCATCGAAGAGAGCATGGAAAAACGTCAGCCAGATTATACGGAGTATTACACGAATCAACCACTTTCATATAAGTGGATCAAGCCTATGATCATTGCCATTATTGCGATTATCGTCTTGCTTGCAATGCTGATTCCTTTATTAATTGCGATAGGATGATAATTTGAAAATATAATAGTCAGGAGGATGATTTATGAATAATGATCAATATAATAATCAAAACAACCCTACGTACAACACCACACCAGACGGAATAGTAACCAATAACGATCAATATAATAATCAAAACAACCCTACTTACAATACTCCAGTTGTCGTAGAGCTTTTACCCGCTGCAGTTACGAATAAGAATAGGACTAAAGACAGGACTATTAGAATGACGGTGATTTTTGTAGTGATGAGTTTTGTGACAATTGCGCCAGTACTCAGTAAACATTTTGCCGCAGCCTTTTTTAGTATGGCATATGTTATGATGCCAGATCTCATACGTGACATTTTTATAATTTATAACCTGGCATTGTCGCTTATTATGATTAAGATGTGTGTACTTAGGCAATATTGGGCAACAAATGAAGTGCTAGGACTGGTTTCAAAGATAATTATCTTGCTGATATGTACAATATTTACATTTGTGTTTGCATATGTACTCTATGGTTATAATATTGATTCTATAAACAATAGTGATTCCATAATAACCGTAAACAAGGATAGCGATAGGGCGCTTGTGGCTTTTACTACCGCAATGATAACGCCAACAATATTTATAAACTTATATATTGTTATTCTTACAATTTACTTTTCTTGGGCTATGCTGTCTTATCATAAAAAGTCGACGTCTAACATAGAGAAAAAGTAGACAAGCCTTCCCCTTCCATGGTATAATCCATGGAGTTACGGCCCTATCGTCTAGCGGTTAGGACACCAGGTTCTCATCCTGGCAACCCGGGTTCGATTCCCGGTGGGGTCACCAAATCGGAACTAGAACGGGATCGGTCGCCCAGACGGACGGCTTTTGTAAGCAAAACCGACACGCCGCGCGCCATTCATACTATTATTCCGTAAAACCGTACAGTTGATTTTATATGTTTGATATTATATAATAAGCTCAGTGATCAGTAATCCTTCTGATCATTGCACATCTCATGGATAGAGAGGCGGCCATGATGGGTAATCAGGGTAGGTTTATTATTATCGAGGGAATCGACGGCTCCGGCAAGGACACTCAAGCCGAGCTGCTCGCTGAGAGCATGGAACAGCATGGCTACAAAGTTTTGCTGACCGGCAGCCCGACCAAGTGGTACCGCGAGCAGCCTGCTGTCGCATCGTTCATCAAGAACGGTAAGACGCGACTCGGACAGAATACGTTGGCGGCGCTCGGCGCTGCTGATCGCATGATGCAAATCGATCAGGAGATTCTTCCGGCGATACACCGTGGGGTCGACGTGATCTGTGTCCGGTACGTCTACTCTGCCTACGGCTACTTCCAGAAGCGGGGTGCTGACATTCGATATGTCGAGGCGCTCAACTCACTCGCGCTTGTGCCAACACACGGACTTCTGCTCACGCTTAACCCGCAAGATGCGGTTGGGCGCGTGAAGGGTCGTGATAGCAACGTAAGCTTCGAGGAGCGTGCTGACTACCTCACAGACGTACAGGCGGAAATGGTACGACGCTGGCCAAGCAACTATCTGAGCGTCAATGCATCTCTTCCTCGTGAAGAAATCGCAAAAGTCATGCTCAACTACGTGCTTGCATAATGAACCCCTGTTGTGTCGTATCTCTCCATATAGTCCCTGCTCCCCACGGGGAGCAGGGACTATCAGCTCTACCGCTCAATATTATTTATAGATTGCGCTAGGTCGGATCTACGTTTCGCAACTGCAAGAAACGCTCGCGTATATCCTATCATGCTACCTGTTTCATGCCACTCCGCGGACACTCGTTGTCCAAAGAGCGGCTGTTTTTGACTGTATTCATTTAGGGCAGCAGACAGATATAGCTCCCCGTCATTCGAAAGTTTAGTGTCTCTAAGTATAGAAATCACATCCGGCGTAACTATGTAACCTCCCACGGAGGCAAGTCGAGAAGGGGCGTCTTTGACTGAAGGTTTTTCAACGAGAGCCGATAATTCGTATAGACCATTACCCCTGTCACTTTTAATCGCAGCCATTCCACACTTAGATATATCTTCATCAGCAACTTCAGTGAGTGCAATAACTGGCCTACCAGTAGTATCAAATGCCTCAATTAGCTGCCTTGCTCTAGGATCTTTACCTAGGAATAGCTCATCACCCCACACTACCAGGAAAGGTTCGTCACCTATGATGTCAGCGGCAGTTAAAATTGCCCCTCCGTTGCCGGGACGCTCATCTTGATGTATATAATTTAGTTCCACCTTCTTGCCAGAGACGGTCTTAGGAAGTTCGGCGGCCGTCAAGTGGTGCTCAATCATTTCCTTGCCCGGTGTCGTTACTAGAATAATAGTCTCAATACCAGATTGTATTAGCTCACGAACGATCGTTTCGACTATTGGACCATCGACAGTCGGCAACATCTCTTTGGGCATTACGAGTGTTAACGGTCGCATTCGCTTTCCTTTGCCAGCAACTGGGATTACCGCAGTTCGTAATTTACTATTTGTCATTGCCGCCCTTCGATCTTAGAATATAATCGACAGCCTCTATGATTGAAGAGAAGACCTTCAGACCTTTCAATTCATCGCGTGCCGCCTGATGGTATTGATGTGATCCGCGCCCACTCAATACAAGTATTGGAGTTACGCCAGCGGCACGCGCCGCAGCCACGTCGGTCATCGCGTCACCGATAAGGAAAGACTGATGTAGGTCAATCTTATGTTCGTCAGCTATTTGCAAAAGCATCCCAGGACTCGGCTTGCGACAATCACAGCCGTCGGTCTTTGAATGAGGGCAAAGTGTGGAGGCTATCTTTTGGCTCGGTGATACTGCGCTTTCGACTGCTCTTTGAATATTCCATGCTTGCTCAAGACTGATGAATTTCTTTGCTACCGCCGCCTGATTTGTTACTATCACAGGCAAAAAGCCGCCTTGAAACAGGCGACTAACAGCGTTCTTTGCTCCTGGAAGGACTGTAATCTGATCCAAAGTCCGCACATAATCACCGTCTATGTTTTCGATAAGAACACCGTCCCTGTCTAGAAATACGGCTGGATAATTACTATTTTGCTTGACCTGCATATGTCTCCTTAAGCCAATCAACGACAGTGCGCGCACCATCCTCGAATTTAACCTCGGCCTTCCAGCCCAGCTCTTTTTCCGCCTTCGCAACGCTCAGTAGGACGCGACGAACTTCACCTGGTAACGGATCACTGTGTGTCGGTTCAGTATCGAGATCAAGGATACTGCTAAGTACTCTGAAAACGTCGAGAACACTCGTTTCAATACCTGTTCCGATATTGTAAAGCCCTTCACCTTGTTCACTTGCGGCAACAAATGCCTTTACTACATCGCTGACGTGAATATAGTCGCGAGTTGTTAAGCCATCACCATTTACAGTACAAGGTTCGCCGCTAAGAAGTCGTTGACCAAAAATGCCCACTACGCCAGCTTCACCAAAGGGCGACTGACGTGGGCCGTACACATTTCCAAGCGCCAGGGCTACAGATTTTAATCCGAAAGACTTTTTGTAGAGACTCAGATAATCAACCATTACTGACTTAGTTAAGCCATAGAATGATTCAGGTTGACGAGGCGTTTCCTCTGTTAGTGGAAGTTCAGATTCAGGATGATCACCGTAGATTGTACCGCCGCTTGATGAAAATGTAACTTTACAAACACCGGCCTCTCGAGCGGCTTCGAGCATATTAACAAGACCCACAACATTGACACGTGCGTCAAATAGCGGATCACGCATGGAAACCTTGACGCTCCATTGCGCGGAAAGTAAGTGAACGACCTCTGGCTTGCTGTCCAAGATGACTTGCTTAGCTTCGGGCGTGCAGATATCAAGCTCGTGTACGGTAATTTTTTCTGGATATTTACTCTTTGCCTCGTCAAGGTTACGAATATTGCCAGTTGAAAGATCATCAATAACAATAACGTCTTTGCCTTTTTCAAGTAGGGCATCTACTAGGTGTGAGCCGATAAATCCAGCACCGCCCGCTACAACAACTGGCTTCATTTTAAATCTCCTTTATTTTCTTAGATTGCTTACGAAGTTCCTCTAGGGTCGCCGGTAGATCTTCGTAACCGCGACGTAGATGAAAGTCATTATCTATAGTCACCGGACCATCGGCCACAAGCGCGGCAAGAGCCAATGCTGTCGATCCGCGCAAATCAGGACATTCGCCAATGTTTCCACTCTTGAGCATCATATCCGGCCGACCGTCAATTTCAGCATAAAGTGCACAGCGTCCTGCGATAGTGGTATGCGTCAGCTTTACATTATTCAGACCAAGTCTTTTGAGGTTATCAAGACACTGCAACCTGTCAGGGAATACATTATCCGTGACGATACTTTTTCCCTTAGACCGTGTTGCGAGAAGAAGGACTATAGGAGCCATCCAGTCGCTACTGAAGAGTGGTTCGGAGCCAGTATCTATTCGCACAGGGTTTAGGTAGCCTCTTTTTGGAAAATCTACCGTTATACTTGTGCCAGTGTCGGTAACTTCAACGCCAGCATCGCGCAAGAACTCCACAAACCGCGGCACATTGATATTCCTGTCGGCTGTAACAGTAATTTTTCCGCGAGTTAGTAGCGCGGCTGTTATATATGTGCAAGCATGAACTCTATCATGCAAGACATGCCACTCAACACGAGAGATATAGCTTTTACCGGTAATCTTGATCTCGGGCAAAAATCCCTCGATTTCGATACCCATACTCGCTGCGCAGTCTAGCTCTTCGATACAGCTCGGTTCCACTGAGGCGTTATTCAAAGAGCTTGTTCCTTCAACGGCGGATGCCGCAGCGATCGCTATAACAGTTCCTGTCATAGTGGGGTATTCAAATCTAATATTTGCAGGATGGCGATTTTCCCAGGTTAACAATATCTCTTTCGGAGACGCATCGATCTTAACTCCAAACTTCTCTAGTGTCTCAAAGTACCACGAATTAGGTCGATCACCCATATCGCAACCTACGGGCAAACCTTCCATTATCAGAGTATGTCCATGAGACAAGATAGCTGGCATAAACCCGAAGAGGCTACGTGATTTTGAAAGCAATTGACTACTCAACTCAACCCGTCGAGGCGAAAGGGGTTTTGAGAATCTGAGAATGTAGTTCACTTTGTCATACTCTACGTGCTCAAATATAAGTCGAAGAGCCTCAATAAGAGTAGTTGCATCTATGATATTAGGAACATTATACAAGACACCTTCGCTAGCGAGAGCAGCGACTGGAATATCATGTGAGAAACCGTGCTTTCCGCCAGATAATTTAATTGTATCTTCAATTGGTTGGCTGTTGTGACTTACGGTCAGTACATTGCCTTGATTCTTAATGATTCTAGTTGTTTGATCAGTCATTGAGTCTCCTTCTAATTGTATTATACAATGGCGCTAATCTTTTTATCCCCTATAAACTATAGTGGCTCCATCATAGTCAAACTTTATCGGTATGCACTTGAGTCCTAGACCTACCGTTAAATCTTTCTGTTTAGACTTTGGACAGCTCAACAAAAAGAATCCGCCGCCGCCAGCACCAAGTATTTTTCCACCAGTTGCCCCAAGTATACATGCTTTCTTGTATGTTTCATCTAATTCAGGGTTTGAGATTGAATTTGCAAGAGTACGTTTAATCTCCCATCCCTCGTCAAGATAATCACCAAGCTTTTCAATACTGCCTTGCTCAAGCTCATTTCGTAGTCGCGGAACCATATCAACCATTTTCTGTAGCGCAGCGACCTTATTACTGTTATTTAACAGACTTTCTGCCTGCTCCTCAAGTATCTTAGAGGCACTTCGCGTTTGACCTGTGTAAAAGAGGAGGAGCGATTCTTCAAGCTCCATATGCTTGTTGTCAGGCATCCGCACAGTCTCCACTTTAACATTCCCATCTGCCTTGAAAGTAAATTGCCTTAGTCCTCCAAAGACGGCCGCATATTGATCCTGTTTTCCTATAGGTTCTCTTAGAATATCAATCTCTATCTCGCACGCCTCACGTGCTAAATCTTCCTTTGAGATATTTTCACCCTTATAGGTATGAACCGCTAGAAGCAATCCGACAGTGAAACTGCTCGACGAACCCAGTCCTGTTTGCGCAGGAATATCACCTACGCTCGTAATCTCCACTCCGCACACGTTTAGCTTCTGTAACACAGCCCTAACAATTGGATGCTCAAGGTCATTGATATCTTCGACTACTTCCGTACGGTTATACTTAACTCGTGTTTCATTTGGATTAAAGCTAGGGTGTACCGAAATATATATATACTGCTGAATGGTTACACTGAGTACTTTTCCGTATGATTTTTCATAAAAACCCGCAATATCACTACCTCCTCCTAGAAAGCTGATTCTGTATGGAGTTCTTGTGATGATCACTAAATCGCTCCTGTTAAATAGTCACAAAGGAAATGATTTAGCACAAGTTGTGCGTCTTCGGCAATTCCATATTTTCCTTGATCAGTAGGAATGTGTACTGTTAGATCACTAGAGGGTTTCGCCTTACCGCCATCAAAGCCCACGATAGATACAGTAGTAACACCTATGCTTTTTGCTTCTTGAAGAGCTTTGATAATATTAGGAGAATTACCGGAAGCACTGATTGCAATCAGGACATCGTTTACTTTAGCGTGCGCCCTGAGTTGATCACTAAAGATAGAATCATAGCCTATGTCATTGGCGGCAGCAGATATCCAAGCTGTATTATCAGCCAGTGATAATGCTTTTACTCCTCGACCAGCCCTATGATGTAAGCCTTTGCCCAAGTCAGTCGCCCAGTGAGAGGCAGTTGAAGCACTCCCGCCATTACCAATAATAAACACTGTTCGTTGCTTTTGTTGTGCGGCTTGGATAAGGTTTACAAATTGATCAAGTTCAGCCTGATTTATCCTGCGGAGAGTATTATAAAGTTCAGCAACGTAAGCCTCAAAATTCTTATACGTATCACTAATATATACGTTCTGATTAACAGTAGTTTTTGATATAGGTAAAACACTTGATGCTGTATTCACTATACATCCCTTACTTATTCAAGTTAGCTATTTACACTAAACAGATTATTTACTCTACATATTCTAGCATACTTCTTAGGAATATGCAACGTGCCTATCTATCGTGTATACTTGTTATACAGATATTAAAATAGATTCCAGCGAGGAGATCACGTATGCATGATGACGAGTTATGGCAAATTTACAATAATAACGGTACGCCCATATGCGGCAAGGGAGCACATAAAGAAGAATTTAACTCTGATAAAAATCTAATCATGGGCAACGCTCATGTATGGTTTTGGAAGATTGACGGAGGTAGAGTAAGTATTCTGCTACAAAAGCGTTCATTGACAAAACCCAATAAGCCAGGTTGGTTTCATATTTCGGCGGGCGGGCATATTAACGTCGGAGAAACGCCAGTGCAAGCAGCTGTGCGAGAGACTAAAGAAGAAATGGGGCTTACAATTGATGAGTCTAAACTGCATTTTGTACAAGCTGTTCGCATCATCGAGAAAGACCCGCGAGACATAGTAAATGTGTTTCTTTACCAGCTTAATGGCGACGAAAATTTCACCTTTGTCGATGGCGAAGTTGATTCGTATAAATGGCGCTCACTAGATAAGTTCAAAGAAATCACTCAAGACGCAGCGGCTAATAACTTAGTACCTCAAGGTGAGTTATATTTCGGAACACTTATCGCGGCACTTGAATATATTAACCGGCAATAGATAGTTCCGACCAGAACACCCTTTACTTTTATTTATGATTTCTCGTCATCCATCTGTTTAACGACTTCTATCAAATTCCGTGGCGTAATGTCAGCTTTAATTAGATATCCGTCAACACGACTCATGACGGATTTACGTGAAGCCTCATCCTGCTCAAAATTGGTCATAATCAAAATCTTACTATTCGGAACCAAATCGACAT
>ERZ773197.2227-NODE-2227-length-12486-cov-14.901939_pt1 | contig 12486 bp, 9 predicted proteins | sample MGYA00580999_ERZ773197 | MGnify/ENA primary metagenome ERZ773197 (study PRJEB29015, sample SAMEA2738166) | human oral metagenome | biome: human oral; feature: human-associated habitat; material: saliva | place: China | collected 2185 ...
AATTTAGCGTTGGGAGAGAATTTTTTCTCTCACCAACGCTAAATATTATACAACCTTTTACTTTTGTTTAGTTACCTATTTTCCTTGTGAAAGAGAGTCAATTGTACCACTTGCTATAGTACTTTCACCACCTAGTATTACTGACTGACTTATCTTTCCATTTAACCTATCCTTAATGCTATTTGGTATACTTGTCCTATTGACAAGTAGGATAGGCATTTTTGCCCTGGCAGTAACTGCTCCTGCTGACAAGGCATCTATTGAGTTATATCCATTTGCAAACATAACCTTCTTAGTGCTTGGATATGATTCATCTGCTATGGCCAAGGCAGTCTTAAACCTATCCTGACCTGATAGTCTAGTCTTAGTCTTCGCACTTACCTGGTTTACGACAGAGTCTGAAATAGAGTTAGTGCCACCGACTACATATACCTGGTCAAGATTCCAGGCATTAAACTTGGCCCTGGCATTTCCTTCCAGTTCTCCAGACCTAGTCATGATTACAGGTAATCCTTGGCTTGTGGCAAGTCCTGATACCGTCAAGGCATCTGCATCCTTAGAACCATTGATCAGGATGGCCTTAGATGCTTTAGTTATATCCTTTACCTCTTGGGCTATCATGGCAGAAGTTTCATACCTGTTATTTCCTGCTATTCTTCTAACACTATAACCCTTCTTTCTCATATCTCCTTCTACCTTATAGCTAACTGATGAGCTACCTCCAACTATGATTATATTCTTGGCCTTTAGCCTGGATATTTCATTTAGGACGCTTTCATCCGTAGTATCTTTATTTGTCAATAATATCGGTGCCTTATGAGCATTTGCAAATGATGCTGATACTAGGGCATCTGCATTATTTTTTCCGCTTGCCAGTATTACAGTATCTGCTGAGCTGAAGTATTTTTGGCTAATTTTGGCTGAAGTTTCATACCTGTTGCTACCTGCAAGTCTTTCAGTGTTTTTATTTGAGGCTTCTGGTTCATCATTTGTTAAATCACTAATTTTATCAATTTTTTTGGCATTCGACCAGTCAAATACTAATCTAGCGTTTTGACTACCAGCACCCTTAACTAATTTACTATAGTCGCTTTCACCCTTACTAGCTATTGAATCCATTGCATCTACACTTACTTTTACAAAAATTTCATTCTCCTTAGTCTTATTCCTAGCAAATTTATACCTTCTTGGGAATTTTCTAAGATCTCCATTTAAGTCTGCTTCAGTAATCTCCTTATCTACAATAGCTTCAACCAGTGATGAATTTACACCATTGTCATAAATACTCAATCCATATAAATGACCTTTTTTACCATATAATTCAATTCCAGAGAATGTAAGATAGTACTCAAACTTCCCATCTTTTTCTTTAACGTAGGCTATTTTATTTATAGCACTGTTTCCCATTGATTGAGCCTTATCATATGTCTTATCCATCCTAACTGGAATCGCATATACATTCCCATCTTTAAGGTCTTTTTCTGTTATTATTTCCTTACTTTCTGACTTAGCCTTTTCTGTATCCTTTTTATCACCTTCACCTGATTTTACTCCACCTTTTTTAGCATTTAGAAGCGCAAATTTCAATAATAAATTCGCAGTCTTGTAATCGTCAATACTAGCATTGTTATTTTTAAGAACTTCTTTAGCATTCTTTAAGGCACTATTGACGTAGGATTTACTATCATCTGAAATCATACCTTCTGATATCATATGGTTGGCTAGGTCAACATTATACTGCAACAAATCTTTATTTGCCTTTTTAAGCTTAAGATCATCTTTATCTTTATCTTTATCTTTATTTATATCTTTATCTATATCTTTATCTTTGTCTTTGTCTTTATCTTTGTCTATATCCTTATCAGTATCTTCAAGATTAGGATTATTAGTATTATCTTTTTTTATATACCTATAATCAATGCACAATACCGCTGGCTGTGTAGAATCCATACTATCATTATTGTATGGATCAAGCCCATTTAATCCATCCATGGCATCTACTTTAACCCTTACATATCTCTTAGGATCTTCTTTAAATGAATTAATACCTATTTCTATGGTTCTGATAAAATTCCTTGGAAGTCCCTGCAAGTCAGAGTCATCGTGAGTATCAACAATTTTAGCATCATTCATTTTACCTAAACTAGGGTCAGATAGCGACGGCCCCACAGTATCTTTAAGCGTATCATAGAACCATAATTTTGTTAGGTGTCCATAATCACCACCATATTCAATACCCTTGACGCTAAATCTAAGCTTTCTATTGCCATCTTTGTCAACAATTAATTTAGCCTTCTTATTCACCGCTTCATTAGACATTGAATTTTCATAAGGTCTTTCAAAATGTCTAGTTGAAATCAAGACATCATATATACCTTCAGTTAAATTTTCAGATTTTTTCAACGTGCTTAAATCTTTAATGTTGGTTTCACTACTATCCATTTTTGCTATCAAAGAATCCAATATATTTTCCTGTTCATGTTTTTGCTGGTCTGTTCCAGATTTTGATATAGCTTCAGCTATTTTTATAGCCTCGTCTAATTTCTTTATTGATTCTTCAGTCTTTGTTACCCTTAAATCTACTGACTTCGCTCTTTTTATCTTTTTTTCTAAATCGCTCATTTGATCAGGTTTTTTTGGTTCACTAGGCTGGTCTTCGGGATCTTTTCCCGTATCCATAGAGTCCGCTTCAGCTATAATAATTCTCTCTTTTGGTTTAGAGAAGTTAAGCGCTAAATTAACCTGTTTCTTAGACTTATTTACAACTATCCTACCCTTATCATGATCATTTAATTCCTTAAGACTTCCATCTTCCTTTACAATAAATAACTTGATATCCTTTTTAGATATATTAGCTACTGGCTTTAAGTCACTTTCATTTATATTGTTGACAGCAAAAGGCACGATACCACCATCTGAATGAGCCTTTTTTTCAGTAATAGAGTCGTTGTGGTTGTCCCATCCGTTTGGTAGGTCAGCAGGTTTACCACTCCTATCTACTAGGCTTACATCCATCGCAAGGTACCTGCCAATTTTATTTTTATTTAGATAATCTTTAATCTTTTTATCCAAATCTGACACTGGTTCAGTCTTTAGCTTGGTATCATAATAGACTGTTGGGAAATAAAAATCTCCTCCCTTTCCTAGCCTGTTTATAGATGCATTATAGCGTTTTCCATTAACTATAAAATCTAGGTCATTGATAGTATCAACAGACTCTTTTTTAAGATTTAAATTATAGGTATATATGTTTTTTCCAAGCGTATCACCATGCTTTAACCTAAATTTCAAAACAAGTTTACCACCATCTCTTAGCTTACTATTATCAATGTATACTACCGAAGAATCTTGTTTTTTTTCACCAAATTTAATCCCTATAGTTTGATTAGTTTCGTCATTTCTTGCAATGTCAGAGTTTTCATCAGGATCACTTCCATCAGTAGTAAATAAAATAGAATCATATGCACTATGTCCCACTTCTCTCTTCAATCCTATATAAATACCTAAATCATCCTGAGGAAAAATATTTAACAGGTAATTTTTAGTCGGACTTAAGGGTCTTTCACCTACTTCTCCATTAACAATACTTCCATTTAAGTATAGCTTGTCGCTAAATTCTCCACCATCTTTCAAGCTAGAGGGATCTATCATTAAAACTAAATTATAATTTTCCCTTCCACCTGTTTGTTCCTCAGATACTGCATTTAATTCTATTTTTTCTCCTAGCGTATTTAATACTGTCTTGCCTATAGAGTATTCTTGTTTAATGTTATCATGTTTACTAACAGATGTATAATCTATATCCTGATTTAAGGCTAGGTCCTCTTCCCTACCGTCAACTACTCTTTTATAACTATAATTCGCTAGGGTATTATAATTATTATATTCTTTACTTTCCTTAGACCTTATTAATTTTATACTTAGTTCATATTTATTATTATCTTTTTTTTCTATTTCCCCATATAAAATATTGTCCTTATAATCAGATAGGCCTGTTGCAATATTTTTAGGCTTTCTACTCATATCTACCAACCTAACCGGTATTTTTTTATTTGTTTCAATATTAGGGTAGGTTACATTTTCAGACTCATCTTCACTTAAAAAACTATATGTTTCTACTCGATTACCACCATAGACCTCTTTATTATTAAAAGAATCCTCCTTTTGCATCTTGAAGTTTCCACTTTCATCTGGTTGCTCAATCATATACATACTTCTACTATCCAAGTATCCACTAAACAACCTATAAGCCAGTGAAATATCATCCATGTCCAATATTGCCAAGTTTGGTTTTAGAGGATCTAATTGGTCTTTATTTTCATCCTTAAAATCTATAATATAGTTATCCTGTAACATTTTATAGTCACTAAAATTTCCATAATCCTTTACAGATTCTGGGTCGCCAAACATAGACCTAATATTTAGATAATAATTCCCTATTTCTATATTAACAATTTGGTCCCTATGATACTTTTTTTCACTCAAATTAAAATATGGTGTTTTTGACACAAAAAACTTCTTTTCAAGTGTATCTCCAGTGTCGGGTAATTCAACTTGTTTTGGCTGGTCTGAGGTTTGTTCTACGTCGTCAGCAAAAGCAAGCATGCCAGAGACTGGTAGCATTGAAACTGACAGTATGACTGCCAAAAACTTGTTTTTGATTTTTTTATAACTCTTTACCAATTTTCTATCCCCTCTCTAATTACTTGTTTAGTACAAAAGTATACAATAATACTTGTTTCATCGAATAAATTCATATTTCTACTTAAATATTCTGTATAAAAGCCTATATTTTTCATTGTAGATTTTTTTTCTTTCTTTCTTAAGTAAGGTATCTTCATGTTTTCTATAGTATTCTTCTTTAATATCCTGTCTAACAGTATCTTTTATATTTTCAAATTTTTCCGAATACTTTTCTTTGTGTTTTAAATAGTAATTCTTAATTTCTTGATCAGATAAATTAGTTTTATTCATATATCTTTCTTTATATATACTATCATTTATATTGTCCCTGATATAAGTCCTAAAAAAATTATCTGGAATCTCGTATTTTTTGAGTAACTCTTTTGTTTCCTTTACATCTTCTGTTCCTATAAATTTATCAATCTTATCTTCACCTGGTGCAACATTATCTCTTTCATTGCTTGTAGTATGTATCTTGGTAAGTAGTATATTATCTACTACATTAGATATTAACTTATCTTTTTTCCTATCTGTATTTGAGATTTCATCCCATTCTTCTCTTCCAAATAAAGCATCATACTGCATTTTTGATACCCTTATATAATCAGACACCTCTTGTAAATATATTTTATAGTTATCAGTTTTAACAATTATGTTTTTGTCTGCATTAACTAAATATATAGCAACAGAAGATAATAAGATAAACACTAAAAGGACTAATTTTATATTTTTTTTACTTGCCATAACTTGTTCCTTTAAAAAATTTTAGGGGGGAGTCCATCACCCTCCCCTAAAATGAATATGAATTACTTTAATACTTCTAAATCTAAATCCTTTTCACTATTTTTCATTACCTTTATGATAGCCTTCCCATGAAAGTATCTTCTTTCTCCAATGCTTTTAGCCTCGACGCCGTTAAATTCAAATGTATCATCACCCATTTTATTTCCAGACTTGCCATTAAGATTTAACGCTTCTATGTTTCCTGTTATAAACAGCACCCTTATTTTCTTAGTATAGGCTCTCTTAAGCGTATAAAGCGTATAGTCTCCCTTGACTAAACCTACACCCTCTTCAAAGCACTTTTCAGCATGCTTACCCATTCCAGAGAATTCTTCTCCAGTCTGAATATTTTTCCAAACCTTAACCTTTACGTTATCAAGTTTTGGATCCTTAGCAACTGCCAAACTTGGAGTTGCAATAGCACCTACCAAAACTGCTGAAGCTAATACGCTTGCCAATTTCTTCTTAAAATTCATTAAAATACCTCCTTTTTAAAAAAATAATACTTAAAGATACTATTACCTTCACATAGGCAATACGTTTTCCTATCATCTATACAGAACTATATATATGAAATCGTATAATATTTGATAGATCATATCGCCTATAATAAGTATATCATATATTTATCGAAAATAAAATTCATTATTTTTAGTTATTTATTAACTATATTTAGGTTTTTTAAAATTATTGATGCCTAAATCCATTTATAATGCATACCGCCTATAAATTTGAAACCCTACTAAATAGTGTCACCAATATCTTCCCCTGTCTTATATTAATATATACAAAATTTACTTAAGTAAATCTATTAAACTAGTTTTAAGTAAAGTATAGGGGTATAAAAAAGAGGCCTTGCCTTAGCTAATCGCTCCTAGGCAAAACCTCGAATATTCTCTTATCACTTTAAGCTACTTATAGGTCTAGAACTTCCTTATATACTAGGTCCTTTTTTAACTTCCTATCCTTGGCTACCCTTTTGATAGCATCTTTTTTTGATAGACCCTCTTCCATTAGTTTGATGACATAGGCCCTCTCATCTAAATTCTCATAGCTATCCTGATTATCAGGTCTTGTTTCATTTGACCCTTCAATTATAAGTATGTACTCTCCCCTTGGGTCATTATCCTCATAGTAGCCCCTTACCTGACTTATCTTTGACCTCATATATTCCTCATGTTTCTTGGTTAACTCCCTGCATACGGCTATTTTTCTATCACCCAGGATTTCCTCTATGAGTTTTAGACTCTCTTTTAACCTGTGTGGAGACTCGTATATAATCAGGGTCCTCTCTTCGTACCTTATTTCTTCTAGTCTTCTTTTCTTGCTCTTTTTATCCCTATCCAGGAAACCCTCAAAAGCAAATTTCCAGCTCGGCAGGCCTGATCCAACCAGGGCAATTACAAAGGCCGATGCCCCAGGTAGTACCTCTATGTCTATACCATGGTCTATACAAAGGGTTACCAGGTCCTGGCCAGGATCTGAAATGCCTGGCATACCTGCATCACTTACCAGGGCTATATTTATCCCCTCTAGTAGTTTATCTATGAGTATGGGTCCCTTGGTCAGCTTGTTGTGCTCATGGTAGCTGGTAAGGGGTTTATTTATTTCAAAATGATTCAATAACTTTATCGTGTGTCTGGTATCCTCTGCGGCTATTAGGTCGACCTCATTTAGGACCCTCAAGGTCCTATAGGTGATATCCTCTAAGTTGCCTATTGGTGTAGGACACACATACAGCTTACCCGCCATATCATATTTCCTTTCATTTAAGCCTGGCCGATAAAGACCGGACCTTTAAATATCTACACTTTGATTAGAATATATTGCTTTCACCTCATCAGTATAGGTTCCATCTTCATTATATACATACAGGGGGCTTAATACCCTTATCTCCGGCTTGGCACTCTTTACATACTCTATAAGGACCATCTTTGGAGCAGAAGCCACCCTAGAGTGGACAAACCTGATCTGCTTGGCTTCTAACTTGTAATTTCTAGCTATGGCCAACATGTCTACCAACCTGTTAGGCCTGTTGACCATAAAAAACTTACCATTTGGCTTGACTAGGTCAGAGGCCACCCTTATTACATCCTCTATATCACATTTTAAACCATGTCTGGATATGGCCTTTTTGTCATTTTCATTTATTAGCCCGCTAGAATGCATATAGGGCGGATTAGATACCACTAGGTCCATCTGACCCTTTCCCAAAACTCCTACCGCATCCTTCATATCCATATTTAGGATTTCTACCCTGTCTTCTAACTGGTTTAATTTAACAGACCTGGAAGCCATTTCTGCAACTTCATCTTGGATTTCAATCCCTATAATCTTACTGGCTGATGACTTGCCTGCCAGCAAGATAGGTATTATACCTGTTCCTGTTCCTAGGTCCACTAGCTTGGCATTTTTCTTAACCCTGGTGAAATTGGCCAGGAGGACAGCATCTATCCCGAAGCAAAAGCCCTTGCTATTCTGTATTATTCTTAGCCCTTTGAACTGGAGGTCATCTATCCTCTCATTTTCCAACAAATTTATTTCCATTGTATTGTTCACTTTCAAGCCTACTTTTCTCTTTCAAGTTTTTTCAATTCTGCCAAGGCTTCCTTGTCCAACTTTTCCTGGTTAGCTTGCTGGATATTGTCCTTCTTCGATGCCTTGATAACCTTATAGTCACCCTCAGCCAATACTCCTACAGTCTTGTCTTCAAACTCAACCTTTATATTCTCTAAAAGGTGGTTGACCTCTATAACCTTACCCTTCTTTTCAGTGAATAGGTCTTTTACCAACCATCCTACTGACGGCATTTTCTTTACTGCATCTGCATATCCCTGGGCCTCATACTTTAGGCAACAGAATAGCCTACCGCATACACCTGATATCTTGGCAGGATTTAGGGACAAACCTTGGTCCTTGGCCATCTTTATAGATACAGGCATAAATTCTCCTATCCATGTAGAACAACATAAGGGCCTACCACATGGACCTATGGCGTTTAATATCTTGGCCTCGTCCCTAACCCCTATCTGCCTTAATTCAATCCTTGTCTTGAATATGGCAGCTAGATCCTTTACTAATTCTCTAAAGTCTATTCTTCCATCTGCAGTGAAATAGAAGATCAATTTATTCCTGTCAAATGTGTACTCACAGTCAATCAGGTACATTTCTAGCTTATGGTCCTTGATCTTTTCATCACATATATCGAAGGCTTCCTTTGTCTTAACCTTATTTTCTAGGTAGGTTTCTGAATCATCATCACTTGCAACCCTAATTATTGGCTTTAGGGGGCTTATAAGGTCTTCTTCCTTTACCAGTTTTGGACTGATTACTATCATACCATATTCTAGACCCCTTGCCGTCTCGACAATTACATCATTACCTATATCCAATCTCAAGTCTCCTGGGTCAAAGTAGTATATCTTCCCAGCAGGCTTGAATCTTACTCCTACTATTTTTACCATTAATTTATCACCTCATATATATTTAAAGCCATGGCCTCAATTGTCGTCACAAAGTGACAGTTTGCTGTCAGCTTTGTCTGACCTTCATCCAAAAGGTCCATTATCTGTCCTAATTTGAATATGCTGAGCTCCCTGGCTAATCTTCTTAATAAGTCTAACCTATCATAATTTATAATCAAACCAGGGTCTATCCCCTCTTTCAAGAGTACAATATCCCTTATATAATACCTAAATAAGTCTATCAGGTTGGTATAGTCCTTGGCATAGGCCTTGAAGTTTTCTCCCATCCTGGCCAATTCATACTTGTTTTTATCTATAAATATAATTTCCAAATATGACTCCAAATCCTGCCTCATCAACTTGAGATCTTGACTTTCACATATATCAAGAGCCCTACTTGCACTTCCCCTTGAAAATATACTTGCAACCTGGGCCTGGTCATCATCAATACCCTTTTCGGACAAGATAGCCCTTATATCTCTATTAGTTAGGGGGGCAAACTTGATTTCAAGACACCTGGACCTAATAGTATCCAATAGGGCCTGGTCATTTCTCGTTACAAGTATTATTATACCATAAGCTGATGGTTCTTCTAAAGTCTTTAAAAGTGCATTTTGGGCCTGAATAGTCATTTTATCCGCATCATCTATGATAAATATCTTATAGTCACCATAAGGCTTGATACTCATATCTCCTATCATGTCCCTAATCTGGTCTATTTTTATACTATTTTCACCCTTCTTTACCCCTATGCACTTATAGTCTGGGCTATTTTCCAGCCTAAGTCCTAGGAGGCTTTCAGCAAAGTCTTCTGCTACCATCTTCTTGCCAACGCCTTCAGGACCAGTTAATAAGTATGTATTTGTAATATTTCCTGTCTCTATTGCCCTTTTTAATTTGGACTTTACAGACACCTGTCCTAGAATCCTTTCAAACATTGGCTACACCATCCTTATAGGCCTTTCTTCTTAGACTCTATAGCAGATATAACCCTTGAATATATTTCTTCGTGAATCTGGTCTACAGACCTCATATTCCTATCCTGGTCAAGGCAATTCACTATGTGCCACTGGTACTTGTCTGCTACAAATTTTGAATTTTCATATGTCTTTACCAAGTAGCCCTTGTCGCTCTCGTGGATATCCTTCTCACTTTCATTAGTGAACTTGTTCTTCCTATCCCTAATTAGGTCCTGACTAACATCCACAGGAACATCCAAAAAATATACCTCTCTTGGCCTTGGTAATTTATACAGGCCATATTCATACTGGTCTAGCCAGTCTAAGAAGTTGGCCCTTTCACCTATATCATCCATCTTAGAAGCCTGGTGGACCATATTGGAAGTTGTGTACCTGTCAGCAATGACAATTCCTCCCTCTCTATAGAAGTCCTCCCATTCAGTCTTGTAGGATGCATACCTATCTGCTGCATAAAAAGTTGATGCTATATAGGCATCTACATCGTCTGCCTTCTTGCCAAAATCTCCCCTTAGGTACATCTTGACCAGGGCTGACGAATCAGATTCGTAGTTTGGGTAGGAAACCTTTATTACCTTGTAGCCATCGGCCTTGAGTCTATCGTATAATAACTTGGTCTGGGTTGCCTTTCCAGACCCATCTGTCCCACTCTCTATTACAAAAATACTTCCCTGCATTTCTTCTCCTCACTTTATAACCTTTATTGTTTCTAAACTATGGCTTTCCATACCATTAATATCTATATTTATGTCCCTAGCCCTGACCAAAAAGTCTATCAGGTCCTGGTCTACAAGCTCTCCAGGTGCCAAGATTGCTACACCTGGTGGGTAGGGAATTACAAATTCACCACTAATCCTTCCTAGGGATTCCTCTATCCTTATGTCCTCCTTGTCAGCATCAAAGGCCTGACTCAAGTCCATGCCCCTTTCTGGAATAGCGACTGGCAGATCAAGGCTTATTGGCCTACTCCTGTATATAGACCCTATGCTTTGGAACCTTTCTTGTCTAGCATGTTCACTGATATCCTCCTTGAAATCAGCCAAGACACTAAAGAGCTTTCTATCTAGTATATCCTTCATTGCAACCAGTGTCTTGTCAAAATCAGACTTAGTATTTGCAATGGTAGCCAAAAAAAGGACCCCACTGTAGTTGGATAGCTCCACCTGTATATTATACCTGTGTCTTAGTACTTTTGCAAAGTCATAACCGTTAATTCCCTTTTCAATAGTATTGACAAATATCTTACTAGGATCGCTTGTAGTAAATACTTTATAGTCCTTCAGGCCGCGCTTAAACCTATATATATTATTCATAAGGTTTTGCATCAAAACCCTGCCACTCTTTTCATATATGTCATAGCATACTTCTATGCTCATCAACATCACATAAGATGGACTAGAAGTCTCCACCATAGATAGGACGCTTGTTAGTCTGGCAGTATCCAAAGCTCGTTTCCTATATATCAGTATAGAGCTTTGAGTAAGACTAGGTAGAGTCTTATGGACACTCTGGATAACCATGTCTGCCCCACTATATACGGCAGATTTTGGCAATAAGTGGCTAAGTCCAAAATGAGCCCCATGAGCCTCATCAACTATTACCAGCATCTGATACTCATGGGCAAGCTCTACTACCTGATCAATATCCTGACTCATACCATAATAGCTAGGCCTAGTTATAAATACAGCACTAGCCTGGGGATTAGACCTAATGGCCTCTAGATAGTCTTCTGGCCTGGCCCCCATAAGTATATTATTTTCCTTGTCTATTTCCTCTTTAATAAAAATAGGCTTTACCCTAGCCAGGATACAGGCATTATAGGCAGACTGGTGACAGCCCCTATTCATAATTATAGATGACCCTGACTTACAGGCAGTCATTAGTGCGGCCTCGATACCACAGGTACTACCATTAACAAGATAAAGAAGGTCTAAGGCCTCCCTATCTACTGGGTCCATATCAGCTAAAAGTATCCTCTTTGTATTGTCCTGAGACTTCCTTATTACGCCCTGTGCATTGTGGAGGTTGTCAGTTCCCAAAATTTCAGTAGTATCTAATTTGTATAATTTATCCATATACTTATCATAGCCAAGCTTCTCATAAATTTTACCATACTTGTGACCAGGCATATGAAAGGAAGTCAATTCTGACTTATATATATAGGATAATTTCTTATAGATAGGCATATCCATAAAAGCTACCTCCAAAGTTTTAACTTATTAAAAACGCCGTCTGTCTATTCGTTCTTTTAAAAACATTTATCCCTTGCTATATCTCATACAAAGCACTAGATATTTATTGTATTAATAAACGTTTCTACTAACTATTATAGCCTTAAATTCACCTCTTTGTATACAGGTAATTTATTACTTACTACACCTTCATATTAATAGGACAATACTGTAGACAAGTATAACCTTGTATACAGGTAATTTATAATGTACTATATGTGACTTTGACTCACTATTTGTATTTTTAATATTTATTAAAAAAAGACTCTAGTAAAAACTAGAGCCTAGTCACATGGCTACGTCCTATTCTCCCAGGCAGCTTCCCACCAAGTACCTTCAGCGCTAAGG
>ERZ773197.2239-NODE-2239-length-12422-cov-9.859626_pt1 | contig 12422 bp, 7 predicted proteins | sample MGYA00580999_ERZ773197 | MGnify/ENA primary metagenome ERZ773197 (study PRJEB29015, sample SAMEA2738166) | human oral metagenome | biome: human oral; feature: human-associated habitat; material: saliva | place: China | collected 2185 ...
TTGTACAGTTACCAAAGCCAAGTTCTTCCATTTTCATAATCATTGCCTTTGCACGTTTAGCCGATTCTATTTTTCCTTGTGGTAATAATGCCAACTGACTAACTTTAGATGAGAGGAACAACATTGCAGAACCGTTCTTACATGCTGCAACGCAAGCTCCACAACCAATACAAGTTGCACAATCCATAGCCTCATCGGCAGCTTCTTTTGATATAAGAATAGCATTTGCATCTTGTGGCTGACCTGTACGAATGCTTGTATATCCGCCAGCTTGTATAATTTTATCGAAAGCTCCACGGTCAACCATACAATCTTTAATTACAGGGAATGCGGCAGAACGCCATGGTTCAACTGTTATTACATCTCCATCGTTGAAACGACGCATATAAAGTTGGCAAGTTGTAGCACCAGTTGCTGGTCCGTGTGGGTGTCCGTTTATATAAAGTGAACACATTCCACATATTCCTTCACGACAGTCGTGGTCGAAAACAAAAGGTTCTTTCCCTTCTTCTATAAGCTGCTCGTTTAGAATATCCAACATTTCGAGGAAAGATGTATCTCCAGGAATATCTTTCATATCGAATGTATCAAAATGACCTTGTGCAGTTGGTCCGTTCTGACGCCATACTTTAAGCGTAAAACTTATTATCTTTTCCATTACGTTGATTTCTTTTTAATGTGTTGTAAGCAACTTCTGCAAAATTAGTTCTTGTAGTTACGTGTTTGAACCTTAATAGCCTCGTATTCGAGTGGTTCTTTTATAAGTTCTGGTTCTGCATCGTCGCTACCTTTATATTCCCAACAACCTACATAGAAATAATTTTCGTCGTCGCGTTTTGCTTCTCCTTCCTCTGTTTGATATTCTTCGCGGAAGTGTCCACCACAACTTTCATTGCGCGATAATGCATCGTAAGCAACAAGTTCGCCTACTAAAATAAAGTCGCGAAGGTGAATTGCTTTATCAAGCTCTATATTTAATCCGTCTTTACTTCCAGGAATAAACAGATTTGTATCGAATTCTTTCCTTATTTCCTTCATTTTCTTCAAACCTGTTTTTAAACCTTCTGCAGTACGACCCATTCCTGCATATTCCCACATAATACGACCGAACTCTTTATGCAAAGAATCTACACTTCGTTTACCCTTAATATTCATAAGTCGGTCTATTTCTGCCTGAACTCCTTTCTCTGCTTTTTCAAATTCAGGGTGATCGGTAGGAATTTTTGCCCACAAAGCTTGGTCGGCTAAGTAGTTTTGTATGGTGTAAGGTAATACAAAATATCCATCTGCTAAACCTTGCATCAACGCAGAAGCACCAAGACGATTGGCTCCGTGGTCTGAGAAATTACATTCGCCAATGGCAAAAAGTCCTTTAATTGTGGTTTGTAATTCGTAGTCTACCCATATTCCACCCATTGTATAGTGGATAGCTGGGTAAATCATCATTGGATTATAATACTTAACACCGTTAATTTCTTTTGCCAATTCGCCCGGATTTACATCGGTTATCTCTTCGTACATATCGAAAAGGTTACCATAACGTTGGCGAATTACATCTAAACCAAGTCGGTTTATACTTTCAGAGAAGTCGAGGAACACTGCCAAACCTGTGTTGTTTACACCAAAACCGTGGTCGCAACGTTCTTTAGCTGCACGAGAAGCAACATCACGTGGCACTAAATTACCAAAAGCTGGATAACGACGTTCCAAATAATAGTCGCGATCTTCTTCTGGAATATCAGAACCTTTCTTTGTTCCTGCCTGTAATGCTTTTGCATCTTCTATTTTCTTTGGTACCCAAATACGTCCATCGTTACGCAAAGATTCTGACATCAATGTTAGTTTCGACTGTTTATCACCGTGAACTGGAATACAAGTTGGGTGAATTTGAACGTAAGCAGGATTTGCAAAATATGCTCCTTTACGATAACATTGTATAGCTGCAGTACAATTACAGCCCATTGCATTGGTAGAAAGGAAGTAAGCATTACCATAACCACCTGTAGCTATTACTACAGCATTGGCAGAAAAACGTTCCAATTTACCTGTAACTAAGTTTTTCGCAATAATTCCACGTGCATGTTCGTCTACAATTACAACGTCTTCCATCTCGTAACGTGTGTAAAGTTTTACACGACCATCGTGTACTTGTTTGCTTAATGCAGAGTAAGCTCCAAGAAGAAGTTGTTGTCCTGTTTGACCTTTTGCATAAAAAGTACGAGAAACTTGTGCTCCACCAAAAGAACGATTTGCTAACATTCCGCCATATTCGCGTGCAAAAGGAACGCCTTGTGCCACACATTGGTCGATAATGCTATTTGAAACTTCTGCCAAACGATAAACATTTGCTTCGCGAGCACGATAATCGCCTCCTTTTACTGTATCGTAAAACAAACGATAAACTGAGTCGCCATCGTTTTGATAGTTCTTTGCAGCATTTATACCACCTTGTGCTGCTATAGAATGGGCACGACGTGGAGAATCTTGAATACAGAAATTGTAAACTGTAAAGCCCATTTCGCCAAGAGATGCTGCTGCACTAGCGCCTGCTAAGCCTGTTCCTACTACAATTACATCGAGTTTTAGTTTATTTTTAGGATTAACCAAACGCTGGTGAGCCTTAAAATTGGTCCACTTTTCTGCTACTGGTCCTTCTGGAATCTTTGAATCTAATATTTTAGCCATAATCTTGTATCGTTCTATTAGAATTAGTGAATTAAACAACAAGCACTATGAAGGCTTGGTGCACAACCAAATGTAAAAGCTAGCACTACAATTAGGAAACCTAACATTAGAAGTGTAGTGTAAACTAAGCCTATCATCTTCCAACGCTTAAACCAAATTTTGCCATTTATACCAAGTGTTTGCATAGCCGACCAAAAACCATGTGAAAGATGATACCAAATTGCACAAAGCCAAACTATGTAAAGCACTACAAATACTGGATTCTTAAAAGTTTCCACAATGTAAGAATAGCCAGCGGTTGGACTATACTTGCCTTCAAAACCCACAATTTCGGCAAACATCATATTATACCAGAAGTTGAACAAATGGAGCAAGATGCCCAAAAGAACAATAATTCCCAATACCAACATGTTTTTTGATGCCCATTCTACTTTAGGACTTGAACCGTTTACAGCATAACGTTCGTTACCACGTGCACTACGATTCTGAGCCGTAAGAATAAATGCGTAAACGATATGGGCAACTGTTAGCGCACCTAAGGCTATTGTTGCTACTACCGCATACCAATTCGAACCAAGAAAGGCACAAATCATATTGTAAGCCTTTTCAGAAAAAAGAGCTACAATATTCATTGACATGTGGAATGTCAGAAATAGAATAAGTGCAATGCCTGTTACCGACATTACAACCTTTCTACCAATAGAAGAATTGATTAACCACATAAATTGTTTTGTTTTTAATATTTAAACTGTTAGAATTAATTTGCAAAACGAAAACGAGCGTATAAACAAAAAGGCATACCATTAAAAGCATACTTATATAACAGATACCCAAATGTTGGTATTTATGCACGTATATTCGCTGCAAAAATACTATAAAATAATGACAGAACGAATTTTTTTAGGAGAAAAAGACCATAAAAACAACCATAAATACGTAATATTGACAAAGTCTAAACAAGCACAAAAAACAAAATGCTACTTAATTTTTACACAGAGCTATTGAATGTAAATTTAATAAATTGTCTTTTTAGCTTTCGTTTTATAGCTATAAAACTGTTTGCTATAGCGTTTTGCATTAATAATAGGCATTTTTCTGTCTGCAAAAAACTATCTCTTCTAAATTTTAAGACTATATTGTATATACGTAAAAATTAAAAAAACAACAAAAAAACTGCTTTCATAACATTCTTATAATCAGTTTATTATATGGACTTGAAAAAATATAATTATAAAATTTAAAAATATAATTAAAAAAAATATTTTTCTTATAAGAAACTCTACTAACTTTCATTAAAATTCGCATAGCTATTTATGTTAAACAATTGAGCATAAATATAAGTGGGTGAAAAATAGTGCAAAATGCCACAAAAAAATATACTCATTAATTATTAGAATAAGGGTATATTTTTTTTACAAGGTAAGAAGTTTCTGCTTGTTACTGCTATTTTGTTGGAGAGCATAAAGGCTACTTTGTTCGGTTACATCAACAAACAGAATTTTGTTTGCCATATTGCAGATGTATTTATTGCGTTCTAAAGCTGTTATTTTAGACTGGCGAACCGAAACACTAACAGAAACTATTAGTAAACGATTTTCGTTTAAAGCCTCTTGCAATATCAATGGAACGGTTTTATACATTCTTCGTGCCAAAACAAGTATGATGGGCTGACTGCCTTTCAGCAAAAAATGAAGAACATCTTTTTCTAACTTGCTACAAAATCCGCTAACAACGCACTCTCCCCTATTACGCATATCGGTAGCCCAATCGTAAACCTTCAACACTGTTCCCGAAGAAATAGTATTCGATGCTAAGAAAGCTATCTTTTTCAGCCGTAACAAGTCTTTATTGCCAAGATATTCCACATTGGTTATCATAGCCCACTCTCTCTATTTTTTCTATTCGCTGTAACCTTTCTCCTTATCGTCTTTATTTTCTTTGCATTGTGCAATACGTTTTAAATCTTGGTCGAGCTGTTTTATACTCTCAAAATGTTCTATTCTTCGCTGTTGTTCTTTATAAGCGATGTATTCTTTTGAAGCTTTTTCAACTGCCAATTCATGTGATATTGTACCTGCATGCTCAAGAATATTCTTTTCGTTCAAAGTAAGAATAAGGCGTAGTTTCTGCACCCAATCGCGCATATACATTGGTTTTTCTGCTAAAGCTTGTGCCTCTGCATAAGCAAGAAACTGTTCTACAATAAGTTTTAACTGCCCAATTTCTTTCTCGTTCAGATAGTTCTTACCTATCAGTGTATCGTTTTTGGTAACTTTTCCCTCTTGTTCTGTAGAAGTTAGCCCCATCATTGGTTGCAAAGCATTGGCACGATAATAAACAAGTTCGGCAGCTGTCTTTCCACTAACAGCCCACAACAGTTTATTTTGTACTTCTTTAAAGAAAGCCAATGTCATTTCTGCCGATGGATTATAATCTATACTCGTTGCATATATATCTTTAATCTGCTGATAGAACACTTTCTCGGAAAGACGTATCTCACGAATACGATCTAAAAGTTCTTTAAAATAATTGTAGGAAGAACCTGTTTTGAAACGTTCATCGTTTAATGCAAATCCTTTGACAATATATTCTTTTAAGCGTTGTGTAGCCCAAATACGAAACTGTGTACCTTGTTGCGACTTTACACGATAACCAACCGAAATAATAACGTCGAGATTATAGAACTTTACTGGTTTATCAGAATTTGCAATGTGCAAATTTTGCACATTGCTATTTTCATTAAGTTCGTTTTCTGCAAATATATTTTTTATATGTTTGGTGATAACACTACGTTCGCGCCCAAAAAGCACACACATTTGCGCTTGTGTTAGCCATACAGTTTCTTTTTCAAACCTAACATCTATCTTTATTTTTCCATCTGCCGACTGATAGATGAGCATATTATCGTTGTTGCTTGCGTGCATAATTCTACTCTTCGTTTAATTCATCGCCCATACGATATTTTATGTCGTAGTTGATAATAAAGTCTAACTCTTCTTCTGTAAAACCATAATGACGGGCAAGAACTTTATCTATTTCGTCAATAATAGGTTTAGACTTATTTATTTTGAAAGACTGTGTTTGTGTAACACCTTTATTTTTCTGCTCTCTTGTAAGCATAGTACTATTTATTTTCAAATCTTCCACGTATAATTTACCTAAATTCTGTAATTTGACCTCATTCAACAGTCCATTTGGAAATTTAAATCCATATATATCTGATGGATTTAAGTCACGTAAGTTAGAAGTGATAGTATACCACCACCAAAACAAATTACTACTAAGTAAAGCAACAAGTGATTCTTTTATAGATTCTGGTAGAAGAGATATAGAAGTTTCTCTGGTAGAATGTCCTTGAATACCATTACAAAAGAATTTTGGAGTAAAAGTTGTAAAGACTTTCCAATACAAACCTCCAGTTGTTCTATAATATATCTTATTATGCGAGTTTTTAACAATAAAGTTACCTACTTGTTTGGAACTACTTAATATATTTTTTAATATGGAAATTTCTATTGGTCCACTTAGTTTTGGCATCCAGAATGAATTCCTTTTTGCATCATATTGACTATATGAGATACTTTTGAATAACTCTTTCCTATAATCAGCAGTCCACTTAATATATGAGGTCGTATAATGATGCTGTTCATTATCCGCATTTGCAATAAAAATAGTTAAAGCTCTATTAACTGCATCAAACAATTTTGCTGGGCGCCATGCAAAATTACTATACCATGAGCATCTTTTATCTTCGATTAGATTCTGAATACCGACCATTCGTTGAGTGCATACTAAAGCTAAAGGAACTATCATACTTATATTTCCTTTAGTATGTATTAAATTTAGACCTCTTTCCATACAAAAGGCGTGAACTGCTCCACTATCAAGAGTCTTATATCCTGTGATTTTATAATCAATCTGGCGGACTTCTAAGTACGGCGGATTACCAATAATAACATCAAATCCTCCATATTCGTTAATAATTTCGTAAAATTCGGCAAGCCAATGGAAAGGTTGATGTGTAAGAAGCCACTTTTCGTAACTGATATTCGTTTCTACTGCGCCATACATTTTATTGTTTAACAGGTGGTTTAATGCAGAAAGACGTTCGTTTAAAGCGTATTTGGCTTGTTTAAAGTCTACCATCTTATCCGATTGTTGGAGCTGAATTTCTTTAAAACGCTGATAAGCTTTAGAAATTTTCTCCATTTCCCCATTAATTTTTGCCTCAAATTCTTCCCTATCAAACATATTTCCTTCCGCCAAATCGCGTTTTAATTCGGCTTGTGTGGCATATCCCACAAGTGTATTTCCACAACGAATATTAAAATCTATATCGGGCAAAGGGTCGAGTCCTAAATTTGGGTCGCGTTTATCTACTTCAACTACTGCCACCATCTTTAAGAACAAACGTAGTTTTGCAATTTCGGTAGCTTCAACCATTATATCTACACCATAGAGATTGCGCAGAATAATGCTTTTATAAACAAAGTATTGAATGTTGGAGCGATATTTGTGTGTTATTTCTTGCAACTCTTGTTTAAACAAAAGTGGGTTTTGCGTGTTAAATTCCTTCATTCTGTTGATACAAACCTCGTAAAGCGGTTCAAGAATGTTGAGTGCTGCAAAAAGAAAAGCACCAGAACCACAAGTTGGGTCGAGAATTGTAATGTGTTGTAAGGCAGAATAAAAATGTTTTATAAACAAATGGTCGGGAGTATCGGCAAGATAGTCGGCTACAAATTGCCGAATATCAAGGTTATAGGTTATAAAATCGTTTATAGCGGTTATTTCGCCATTCACTATTTTCTGTTTAATGTTGCTATAACGTTGGCGACGTTCTATGGTTTCTCGCCAAATTTCGGTAGGCAAAGCGAAAGTTTCGGGTGTTCGTTCGTTCCAATGTTTACGACGTTCTAACAAATTTGGCTTTGCAGTGTCTATTCCTTCTGCTATATATTCGGGAAGAGGTTCGTTGCAACCTTTCTTCATTGCATTGTAAATATACTTATCGTTGCTTTCTTGCAAGTATTGCCATAATTTGCTTTTGGGGCGGAAACATTTTTCGTCTTTGCGTTTTACGGCTTCCATTAAATAAGGCAAAATGGTGTTTCGTCCAATATATTCGGTAATATCTTCTTTTGTGTAATAAGCTCCCATTTGTGCACGGTCGTTAATATATTGTTCGAATATATATCCTAACACATCTGGGTTAATATCGCGACCAGAAGCAGTGATACGGTCGTCGAGATGCCAATGCCATTTATCGAAAAAGTTGAATAAACTACAAAAAGCCTCATCTGCAATATCCAATTCAGCATAATTGCGCTCTATTTGGTGTATGTCGAACATACCACCATTTAAATAAGGAATACGACCATAAATATTTTCAAACTCAACATTATGTTGTGGTGCGTTTAGTCCATCGTGAAAAAGATTAACGAGGAAGCCTTTATAAAACTTATTAAAGAACCTATTTTCGCCTTCTTGTTGGCGTGTCCATTCTAATTTGTTGCGTAAATAATCGATATCGCCATCTAAGAAACCTTTTTTCTGAATGAAATAACAAAACATTAGTCGGTTTAGCATAACCGATGCATACCATTGTTTGTTTTTATTTTCCTTTTCGGCAAGATGGTCGTCAATTCCAGTAATAAATTTAGCAAAGTTGCTGTGTTCTTTTTTAAAGCCAGAATAGAAGTCTTTTGTTATTTTCTCAGAATTTACAAGGAAAGCAGCCTGAACTTTTTCTATAATATCGAGAATGTTAGGTTCGTCTTCGAGTGAAAAGGATAGTTTTTCCATTTTTTCAAACAAAAATGCAGCCTTTTCAATAGTGTCGTATTCAATTAAAACAACATCTCTTTTTTCAACTTTCTTCACTGGAGCTATCCAAAGATGATGTAGCTTTTCGGGTAAGAAAAAAATACAAATATAGTTTTCGGCATTCTTTCTAATTTTTTGGTCTATCTTTTTACATACAGCCGATGTTGGAATGCTCTGAACTTTACAATGCAGAATTTGAAAACCTTTTCGTTCTGCAATCTGCTCTATATGATAAGTTGTATCGTCTATGGTTATTTCTGGTAATTGTGTTGCACCTGTAGGATTGTTCCAAAGCATTTCGCTAATAAACAATTCTTTAAAATTGGCTGTAGAGATATACTGATTAAATAAATTCTTTTTCATTTCTTTTAGGCTTTTAATCCCATTGAACAAATAATTACAGGGTCTTTATGTTTTGTTTTGTCTTCGTCTACCCGACAAAGATTTGCGTTTTCGTACATTTCGATAACAGTATCTACAATATCGTCGTGCGTATTTCCTGTACGCATCATTCTTCCAAGGATAAATTTAGAATTCTCCAATAATGGATTATTGTAGATTTGGTCGATAGCAAATTTCAGCAACTCTTTCTTTTCTTGCGTATTAAAAAGAGTAAGTGGTTGTTCGTAATAATGATTCAACAATTCATAGATTTTACGTTTGGTACTAAATCGACTTCCGAGAATTCCTCCAACATTAGTATTTTCGTTCTTAATTCCTTTAACAGCTTTTTCTACTAATGCAAGATGATTTTCCTGTGCTGGTAGGCAAGGTTCGTTTATTGTACATGCCATTGCCTGAAGAATACGATTTTGCGACTGGCTAACTATTTTTCCTTCTGAGTTGTACCAAGTAAGAACATCGAAATCGTTATATGTGCGAGCGTAAGTGATAACGCCATTTTCGCTGATATTGGTTGCAGCTTTTGTAGAATAGGCTATATTTGGTATAGCTGGAATTATATTTTTCAGTTTTGGATTGGCATCGGTAGCGTTTTTCCATATCTGATATGCAAAAGAACCTAAGTCTACATCTACATCATCGTCATCGCCGTCTAAACTTCCACTCTTTTCATTATACATATCACGAAGGTTCTGTTCGTTTCCTTCAAAAAACACTTCGTCGCTACCCACAATTCCTGCATTTTCGTTGATACGTTCGTTAAGGCGCGTACGCAAACTAATGATTTTTTCCACCTCATCGGCTGGGAAAAATGAATAACAATAGATTTTTTCTGAACTTTGGTCGATACGATCTACACGTCCTGCACGCTGAATTAGTCGGATAATAGCCCAAGGTAAGTCATAATTAACAATGATATGAGCATCTTGTAAATTTTGTCCTTCACTTAATACATCGGTTGCTATTAATATGCGCAGTTGGTTTTCTTTTTCTATATCTGCTTTATTACTTATGGGCGAAAAGCGTTCTACAATAGATGTTGAATTTTTTGTTGCACCAGTTACTTTCTCGATATATTTAATTCCTCGCTTTTCTAACTGTTTGTAAATATAGTTGGCAGTATCAGAATATTGTGTGAAAACGACAACCTTTTCATCTTTATGAGTGTTGTTCAATAGCTTTTCTAATTCGTTGAGTTTTTGGTCGGTCTGCGGATTCCATGCTTCACAAAGATTTATCATAGCAAGAAGTTGTTCGCAATCTTTTTTTAACCCCTGTTTCAGTGTACGTTTGAAATATTTAGAATCAATCCATTGTACATTATTCTTTCCTATCAGTCCATTGTAATATGTTTCTGCTTTTTCCATATAAGCTTTCATATCTTTAGGAATTGTCAGAAGATTGCTGTTAGAAAAAAATTCTTGACTATTTTCTGAATCTGCATTTGCATCGTTGATGTCGGAATCTTCTAAAAAGTCCTCAGGGAATGTATTTTCATCGCTAACTGGCAATTTCAACTTATTGTCGATAGCATAGATATACACAGCATTGCGCAATATGTGGCGATATAATGTGAGCAGAAATGCATAGCCACTACTATCTATACGCTTAAAGAATGTACTTTTACAGAAACCCATCATTTGTGCTCCAGCACGCGAAAGATTATCTATCAAATTACTTTCATACTTTGATGCAGCTTCGGCTTTCTTTTCATCTAAATAATGTGTCAATCCATAACGAGGCAACTTAAGTGACTCCATAAAATCTATCATTTCTTTTGAATAGAGTCGGCTATATTGGTCGCCCTCAACAGTATTAAACTTCACGGCTTTAGGGATACGATCTGGAAAATAAGATTTATGCCCATCTTTGAACTCCAAATATTTACGTTTGTTTTTAGGGTCTGTCTTTGCATAATTCTCCTTAATGAACGTGCGTGTTCTTCGGATAAGGAAAAGTTTCATTAGTTCTTGCCAGTCTTCTTGACATTCGCTTCGTTCAAAGGCTTTGATACTTCTAATAAAATCTTCATGCTTTTCGGCAAATTTCCGTTCTCCGCCAATTGCACGAATATATGCTTCAGGACGAATTCCTAAATCCATATCGTCATCTATAAAAAGTCGAAGTTGGCTACTAAGGTCTTTATATTGCTTGTTGTAAGGTGTTGCTGTTAATAATAAAACCTTACAATCTTGTTTTTGAATAAGATCGCGAATATTGCGATAACGAATGCCTTGACTATTACGTAAGTTATGACTTTCGTCTACAATAATAAGTTTGTAATAGCGGGCATTATCAACGTCAATAGGTTTTGACATTGACATAATATCTGCCTTCATATCGTATTGCTTTCGATACTTTGCCCACATATCTTGCAAATTGGCAGGACAGATAATCAATGTATTGCTGCCAAAAGTGTTTTCGTACATCTTAGCAATGGCACAAGCTGTGATGGTTTTTCCTAATCCTACAACATCGCCTATCATTGCTCCGCCACGTTTCTCATTATTAAGATGGCGTGCTGCTATCTTTACAGCAGTCTGTTGAAAGTCGAAAAGTGCACCTCTAAATTCTGTAGGAATAGAAAATTCTTTAATTCCCGAGCGTGCTTCTTCGCTAAGATGATAAGCTGTTTTTAGATATATATAATAAGGTGGTATTTCTTTGTCGCCTGCCCAACTATTGTCTATAATTTCTATTAACTCTTTGGTAATATCAAGACAAAATTTATCTTCCCAACGGTCATCAAACCAAGAAGCTAATTTTTCGGCACTGTCGCTATCGCCAAATTCTGCATTTAGCTCTCCTTGCTTTGTTAGTCCGGAATAGGTAAGATTGCTACTACCCATAATAGCTTGTATTTTATTGAAATTATCATCTGGACGATGAGCCAGGTATAATTTGGCATGAAGTGGTTCGCGAAGATACAATTTTACACATACTTTTTCGTCTTTCATCTGTGCAGAAAGACGACGAAGTGTAAATTCGTCTTGCTTTGTTGGAAAACCCAATTGTAACTGTCGTCTGAAATCGTGCGCAATAGCCAATTTGCATTGACTAACATAATTTGCATCGGGCAATTGTTGCTCGGTATATAGCTGGCGTATTAGTTCATCGGAAGGCTGATGCATACCAATTAATAACCGACATTTACGAAAAATTCTTTTATCATCTTCGTAAACAAAGTCGCCAGTAAGTGTATCTACCTGATCTACAACTATATTCCAACCGCGTAGATTAAAATATCCTACACAGAAGTCTACTCGTTTTACTCCAACATTGGTAATTATTCCTTGAAGTCCTTCTGTGAATTTCATTTCGATATTATCGTAAATTCGTGCCATTTTTTAGAGTTCCATTATATATTAGTTGGTTTTCAGGCTATAAAATTACGCATTATTTATTAAAGAATATGGAATTTTTAAATAAAATGTTATTCGAACAGAAATGAATGAAATTTGAGAATATACCATTGTTAAACAATATTGTTTAGATAGAGAATTATTAAG
>ERZ773197.2242-NODE-2242-length-12404-cov-3.388533_pt1 | contig 12404 bp, 17 predicted proteins | sample MGYA00580999_ERZ773197 | MGnify/ENA primary metagenome ERZ773197 (study PRJEB29015, sample SAMEA2738166) | human oral metagenome | biome: human oral; feature: human-associated habitat; material: saliva | place: China | collected 2185 ...
TCTACGAAGAACTCAACGTCACGGTCAAAGCCGAGAGTGTAAACTTTCTTGTCGTTTGAAACTGTACCAGCATTGTAGCCCTTAGAGCGTGTGTGTGCCTTATAGCCTGTTACAGAGATTGTTGGCAATTCGAACGATTTAGCGCCCAACCAGTTTACCTGTGGTGTTTCCAAAATGCTTGTGAGGGCACCTTGCATCAATTTCTTTTCAAATGTGCCCTCATGTTTAGTGATGTAGTTAATTGTCATTGATTATTCTCCTATCAATTTGTTAGTCCTAGCGCCTTCATAAAGGCATCTTCTCGATTTGTTTCAGCTGTTGGGTTGCCTCCAACTGAAAACGTTGGTTTCTTCTCCTCAGCTTGCTCTGTGTGACCAAATTGAGGATATTTCTGCAATACTTGGCCGATAGCATCCTCAATAGATACCTCGTCTGTCACCAAGCGAGCAGATAGAGTGATGACATCGTCAACAGACTCAGCATTTACTCCCAAAGTCAGAGCTGACAGTTTCGCTTCTAGGTTCTTTTTATCCGACAAAGCAAGTTCTAGCTCTTTCTCTTTGACAGCAAGCGCCTCTGACTGTTTCTCAACCTCGCTCTTTTGAGAGTCCTTCCACTCTTTGAGCTGCTGGAGTCCTTCCTTGGCACTCTTGAAATTTTCAAACCCTAGGTCTTTGAAGATTTTTTCTTGTGCTTTCTTGGACTCTTTAGCGACAAGGCCAGTCACTTCTTCCTGAGTGAATGTCTTGATAGGCTGCTCTTGAGTTTGTGACTCAACGGTTTCTCCAGCATTTACTGACTGGTCAGTTTGTGTTTGAATGTCTTCCGCCATTCTTAAATTCCTCCTAAAATTAGGTATTATCTTCCGTTCTTTACCGACTGCGGATAAAGTCAAGCAAAAAACCGCATGGAATTCCATACGGTTTATAGTGGTTTATATTGATTTTCTAGTAGTCTATTCCTACCAGTCAAGACATGGATCACCTCCTTATCTAAAACCAAACCATGACTTTTTACGTGGCTTCTTGAGTTCCTGGATATCTTTCTCAATCTCATCAAATCGGCTGTTAGTAACTTTCACATTTTGTGAGCTGATTTTTTCCAACCTGTCCACAATACTCCACAGCTGATTATTTTGGCTGATTAAGTAATCCACAACACACTCTGAATTTCTCAGTCGATCATAAAGCTCACGCTTTTTCTTGATGCGTTTATTCATTAGCTCTCCTTTCGGGCATAAAAAAAGCGCCTAGGTTGTTCTAAGCGCTTAGGAAATGGTGGGACGGACATTCCCCACCTCTCAGATACCCTTTCGGGTGCGTGTGCGTCCGATATTTTTCTACTTCATTTCCTCAATAATATTATATCATTATTCCTCAAAAGTGTCATAGTTTCTTCCACTTTTTATAAGTTTATTTGCTTTTTTTGTCCCTTTCTTTTCGTTCATCATTATAAAATGAGTTACAACTTGCCCATTTTTATCCATAATTACAGCGTCCATAAATCTTTCATCAGGCATCTGCTTCATCAAGTTAAATGTATTAGGTCGGCCTTTAATATCTTTTGATAAAATATTAGGATTTTGAATAACCTTATCTATATTCTGTATTTCCTCTAATGATATTTGCCCCCTATGTTTTGTTAAGATATAAGACAGCATGTGGTTTGGTATTTGTACATTTGCCCCAGAATATTCTCCCAAGACTGAACTCTTAGGTAAAGCACCTAAGTCATAGTTACGGCTAAACAAGTTTTGTAATTCGCCTCTTGAAATATCAGGATTTTTTTCTATTGCTGAATAAGCCTTTGTCAAATCGGATTTTAACTGAGAAATAGGTCTTGGTTTTCTCAGCTCGTTTATTTTATCCAATTCTTTCCTTGCCTTAACCTCTTTCTCAGCTTGGCCGTATGGATCATCATAGTATTTCTCCCTAGCATAATCACGATGTAGGAACGGATGCTGGTTGATATAGCCTCTCAGTGCCCCTTGTTGGATCCTAACCTTGCTCTTGTACTTGTCTATGAGCTCCTTATCTCCTAGTTTTTCTGCTACATGCAGATACTCCTTAGAGCGTCTGATAGATCGCTCAAGAGCTCTCTGTTTGGCCTGTACGTTCGCATTTTCAATTGCTTGCTCTGGAGTCAAGTTTCTTAACTCGTCAGACAAATCAGGTTTGTAGTTAGCTCCTGGGATGTATGGTGTCATCTCATGCGTGCAGTTAATGCCTTGACAACCTGCTGGATGTCCGTAACCATAATCAGATAAAGCAAGGATGCGCTCGCCCTTTTCAGTCCTAGCAACTCCAGTGGTTACTATCTGATGTTGCAGAGGGGCGCACATCTCTCTTGCTGTGGACTTTTTCGAGTAATAAAAGGTATCTATCCCTAACTCAAGAGCTGGGGCCATGTTAGCCTCACGATAGACACGCCAAGCGGTAGACTTGATGACTTGCCTTGCGTAAGTGTCAGCTCTCCAATTCTTCCCTTGGCTGTCTGTAAAACCATAAAAGCCTTTTTTAGCCCATTTCATGACCGTATCAGAGATAGCTTTGTCTGATGTGGATAAACCTGTGACAACCTTGGCTACACTCTCCTCAATAATGGATTGATAGACCTTTCTCACGCTCATTGGTAACGTCGTATTGATGAGATTGTCAATGTCAAACATAGTCTGATTGACATAAGCTGACAGATTGGCCTGTATTAGCGAGTTATCCACAAAGCTACCACCATCCAGTGACTCTAACAGTTGTGTCTTGGTGTCCTTGTAGACCTGATACCCCTCGTTTTGGATGACGTATCTCAGTTGCTCCTCAGCAATGCCAGAATACTCAGCAATGAGCTTGACATTGTCCTCGTTCAGCATCCCCATCTCATTCATCTTTTCGAGTTGCCAAATGTATGGGTTGTCATCGAGGCTAGCAGAGCCACGCTCTTTCAGTCGGTCTATGACTTGGTCAAAGAGATCAAGCGTAAGCTGATGATAGATATCCGCAACATTGCTAGCGTCAAGCATTAACTGCTCATCATTTAGCTTGATTGGTTTCTTCTTAGTCATACCATACCCACCTCAAAAACCTGCTTGGTGGCTTAATAAATAGCTTGGCTGGGTTCATTGGTGGCAAAAAAAATCTAAATAGTTTTTTCATGCTACTCTCCATAGGTGGATACATCCTCAAGACTGCGCTCAGCGTTTGCTTCGTTCAGCGTGTTCCCATCTATTTCATTCTTGATTTTCTTGGCTTTTTCAGGGGTCACGTTGAGCACTTTCTCGATTGCCATCGCATGAGTTCCAAAGCCAGCGGTCACTACCTTGATCCAGTAGTCTAGTTCAGCGTTGCGATCAGTGAAGACTCCATCGTCGAGGTTGATGCTGATTTGGTCCATTGTTGGGGCGTTGCCCTTGTACAAATCGTAAGCGATAGCAAGCTCAATCATCGAAATGATAAGCTCTTTCAACGCTTGCTCTACGAGGCTTACAATGCTGTTGCGCATCTGATATGTATCCGAGTTTTCTGACACAATTTCAGTAGCAGTCTTCATGCTCTTACCGTCAAAACTAAACATACCAGCAGATACACCGATTTGCATCTCAAAAAGGGCCAAACCCTCGTTAATAGCTTTGATATAGTCATCGGAGCGGATAGGGGTTGTAAGGTCTGTGATACCTATACCTTTGTCCATGTCTCCGTTGTCAAACTGCTCATATACATTCTGACCAGCTTCAAACTCTCGCTCGACTACAACCTTTTCGCCATCTTGGTTGTACTGAGTCTTGATCATCTGAGTAGGCACGGCTACACGACGCTGTCCCATCTTGACTTCCCACATGAATTGGTCATAGGTTTCATTGAGGAAGTCAATCGTAGTTTTAGCATTATCAAAGATAGACAACCCCAGCGGGCTATTGATATCCTTGTTATTCATTCCTGGAGTCTTGAGATACGTAAACAAAGGACGGCTTAGACCATTAACATTTACCGTCTCCTCTAAGTCCTCGTACAGCGTAGATAGTGGCACCCTAGCCCCTACCGTGTCCTGATTATCAGACTTGTAGAGCTCGTTTGTGATCGTGTATCGCTCGCCATCTTTCCATTCATGAAATTCAATAAGCGTGTAATACTTTTGTTTCTGCCCCTCTGATTTGGTTGTCTTGGTCACAATCGCAGCACTGGATACATCCTGAGTGTTTGATTGTAGTGGCAGGAAGACAGGCGCTTGTACGAACGATACCCGCACCTTTCCGTTATCAACATATGGGCGCATAGCGAGTCCTCCAAGGGCCAAACAGCTTTCTAGGTATCGCTCAAAGTTTTTGATAAAACGATCATTTTGTAGCTGATCCTGAATAAACTTATCCGCATTCTTGTCATCCAATTTGATTTCAGCCTGTTCATTAAAAACTAAGCTTGCAATCTTCTTAGCAGCAGTGCGACCTACTGGCAAATGATTATAATCCCGCTTTTGCTTTGCGCCATTGCTGTCTTTGTACTCAATCTGCGGATATCGTCCCGCAAAGTATTTCAGGTTCTCCATGATACGGTCATACTCTGTTCCAGATACTGCTATTTTTGGGTGGTCTGTGATATTAGCTAGGTTTTGCGTCGTCATCACGTATTTGCTCCTCGTAAAAAAATTCTTGATAGTCTGTACTATTCCCATTATTTGCTCCTTAGGCTTTCAAATCTAGCTCTCTAGCATTGTCCAGGACAAAATACTTAAACTCATCCACCGTGTGGTCATCTTCTTTGATGACTTTGGGATCATCAGAGTTAATAGTCTTGTCATCATAACGGTACATCTTATGCTCCTCAACAAAAATTTTGTTAGCTGGTATGTTGAGGTAGTAGAAGCGTCCCTCTGCTAGTAAACTGATTACCATGTCAATCATGGTCTGATTTTTCTTTTTGGCCACGGGACGCCATCTTTCTCCGTAGTCCTTAAAGTATTGATTTCTCAATGCCCCCTCGGCACTATCAATGGTCATCTTGAGTTTTGGAACTCTGTAAGTCTTCATAACCTCGTCTATAAAGTCATGGATCATCACAGTGAGCTCACTAGGTGCCTTTTTGACAGTCTTGCCAGCTGGGCTATAGTAAAACGTATCAAGTAAGATTACATTACCCTTGGCAGTGAGCCCATAGGCTCCACAGGCCGTTGCTGATTGCTGGTGTCCTGTATCTAGGGCAAATGATATACCTATCAGCTTGTCATCATCAGGCAGGCTGTCTAGTGGCTTAAAGTAGTTCATGTTGTAGACATGATTACCAAGCCCTATCACCTCTCCCAAGTACATCCAGCGGTAATAGTCAGGGTCAGTTTCCTTGTAGCGCTCTATCTTGTCTTTCATCTGTTTAGACAGAAAACCTAACTTGTCATCAAGGTAGGTGCTGTGATGTATGAGATAGGTTGGATCTCCCGCTTTCTCTGCTACCCACTCATTTATCCAATCATAGGGATTGCGTGGCGGGTTGTAGGTAAAATAGACCTTGACCTCTTTACCATTAGGCAACTCTTGACGGATAAAGGTATCTTCAACTATGTCAATGTCCTCACGCCCTGCAAACTCTGCAAGCTCCTCAAACCATACAGCCATGACATAGCCCTTAGCTATCTTCTGCGACTTGAGTTTCATAGGGTCATCTACACCGTAAAAATAAAAAGCCGTCCCTGTTTGTTTGTGAGTTATCTGTAAGGGAGATTTCCCAAACTTAAACTGATTGGCTATCCCCATCTCATAGATGGCCCATCTTATCTGCTCATATACTGACATCCTCAGGTACTTTCCGACTTTGCGCAAAACTACCACGTTCCCGTTAGGATCATTGATAAAGTCATTTACAAGGTCAATAGACACCACAGAGGACTTAGTAGAGGCACGACCACCCTTTAGTACTATGTGGCTCTTGAGGGTGTAGAGGACTTCATCAAATACTGGGTTAATCAACTTCGCTAGGTTCAGTATCGCCATTGTACTCACTCCTATCAAATGTAAATCCAGTAATGACTGTGTCATCCTCATCATTAGAGCCTAGCTGAGCCTTGAGATTGTCAATTCTCAAGCGTTGCTCCTCTGTAACCAGCGGCGACCGTGTCAGTTCATCATAGGTCTTAATCATACCTTTAAGCTCTGACTGTGCCCTTGCTATTGCAGCCAGAGCCTTGCTTTGCTTATCCCATGCCGTGTGATGTTCATAGCCTGTACCAGCTTTCCCTGTGCTAGTAACAAAGGTATCGTTATCCTCTACATCTTGGACAAATAAAATACGCTGAGCATGCAATAGATTAGCATAGGTCAGCGTGATATTTTCCCAGAGTATGTCTATTGGCTGTTTGTCTGATAGCTCCTGTGCTATCTCATAAACCTCTTGAGGCAGATACTTAGCAAACAAGCCATGTTTGAGGGCGTTGGTGTTTCCTTTAGGTGCTCCATGCCCTAGAGCGTTTTTACTACCCTTGGGAGCGCCCCTTGGCTTTTTGGAGCGTTCCATATTTTTCTTTTGGAACGTTCCTTTTATTTTAGGTTCCCATTTGTCTTTACTTTTCCAACCTCGGACAGTGCCAGCTGAAACACCCAAACGCTCAGCAATCTCAACCAGTTCAATGTTCCCATTGTTCTCTGAATAGATTTCAAATGCTTTGTCTCGGTTGGGGTCTCTTGCTCTACCCAAGCCTAAACCTCCTGCCGTTTATTTGTTTTGAAATATAAAAAAGCCACTCATTGAGTGACTGTATGCGATAAGTGGGTGCCTCCCCCACCAGAGCCTTATATAGCGCTACTTTATCTCTGTCCTACAGGTTAATCAGCCTAAATCTAATTACCGCCCTGTACCCCTATTGTGATAGCTACTCACAGAGATACAATGGGAATAACTGGAGTTGAACCAGTGACTTTCGGTGCTTCAAACCGACGCTCTACAACTGAGCTATATTCCCTAAGCCCCCTCAACCACCAACAAGGGGCACTAGCTTAACTAACGACATCTTGGCTAGTTTGTTTATCACTGGACGGCATTCAATGTCGTTTTTAGTCCGTCCCTTTGGCTGTCATGCAGCGGTGGAAACTTAGTAAGGTTTTTCCTTAATTCTTGATACTACCATTCTAGCAGATTTCAGACTTCATGCCTGTACCGTTACTATCATTTACTATCAATTCCGAAAGAATGACATCAAGCTCATTTACAGCCTGTTTCTTCAAACGGTAATATGTAGGAGAGCTCATACCTCCCATACTGTCACAGATGTCATCGACATACATTTTGTTGATGTAGGTCATCCTCAAGATAGTTCTGTGCTTTGGATTTTTAAGCTTATTTATAAGCCTACCAAGTTCAAGTTTCCTATCAATAACTTCCTTGGTATCTTGCTCTATCGCCTCTTTCATCACAATAAGCTGAGTATAGACATCATCAACCTTTTTGGCTTGACCGCCCTTGACTTTGTCTGCTGTCCACTTGGGGCTTGAGAGCAAACCTGCCTCAAGCTCATTGATTTCATCTATACGGCTTTGAATGTCCATATCAAGATTTTGTAGCTCATTTAGGAGCTCTTTAGCCTTGTTCACTCTCCGTCTCCTTTATGGTATAATAGTCTTTGCGAGAAAACTATTAGCTGAGGCAGAGAGTGCCTTGGCTTTTTTTAGTACTGATTAAGGATTTTTACAACTTCAATTAGCGGTAACGGCAATCTGATTTGTTTTTCTTCGTATGAAAAGAGCTTCGGTATTTTTAAAGTAATCAGAGTTTCACTTATTCCAGTTTGAACCATTGTATCGATATGATTAACCAGTCTACTATCGAAAGCTGTATAGCTCAGCATGATAAACCTTGGCATTTCTTTTCTTACAATTCTGATTTTTCCAGTGTAGGGTCTTCTTTTGGGTTTCATTTTTGCCCTCCTTAATGAGCTTTAAAGTTATACACTGGCTTCAAGTGATGTTTTATCTCCACTGTTGGCCAGATTGAAGAAATAATCAACTGAGCTGGTTTATATGCTCCAGGGGCTTCATCCAGCGTTTGCAATCCTACTGACGAGGTGTAAACATCTTTCATCTGCTTTTGATAATCTTCTAGTTTGATTGATTTTCTAGCTGCTTTCCGAGAAAGAAGGCGGCCAGCACCATGAGGGGCTGAGAAATTCCAGTCAGCGTTTCCTTTTCCTACACAAATCAAAGAACCGTCACGCATGTTCAATGGTATGATCAGCAATTCTCCTTCTTGCGCTGATGTAGCGCCCTTTCTGATAATACCATTGACATCATCAATGTTGTTATGAACCGAGTCAAAGAGAAAACTGGATTCCCAACCCATTTCTGTTGTAATATTATGGAGCATAACCTGTCTTGACAACGCTGCATATTGGTCGGCCAATCGGATGTCATTCAGATAGTCTTGAAGCAATTCCCCTTCTAGGTATGGGATTTCTGGAAAACTCTGGCTGTTTTTGAAAGACATGATTTCGGACTCAATATCTTTTTCCCTTCCTAGCTCTTTCAAAGAAGAAATGATCCCCTTGATTTCTTTGCTATGGTTAGAATGATATTTCTTGGCAATTCGTTCATGATGTCTTGCGATTTCAGCACCAAACGACCTTGAGCCAGAATGGACAGTCAGCCAGTAGTTCCCTTCTTCATCAACCGACAATTCTATGAAGTGGTTTCCTCCTCCAAGAGTTCCAAGCCCTTTTTTATGCTGTTCTGCTTTCTCTGGGGCAAAAGACAGTGAACTAATAAGGTCATCTATGTTCCTTTGAGGAATTGCGTGCAACCTGTTTCCGGCTGGGACTACCTGATGAACTACTTCATCAAGTTTTTTCAGGTCAATATCCTTTTCGGTGATTTTGACCGACATCATTCCACAACTCAAGTCAACACCTACCACTTGAGGGGCAATCTTCCATTCAGACCTATCATCTGGAAGTTTGATAGTTGTTCCAATGGTTGCCCCTTTGCCAAAATGAGTGTCAGGCATAATTCTGACAGTAGTTCCTTCTGTTATAGCTTCATTGAGCATTAGTTCAATTTGGTTTGATGTGACATCATCAATCAAATTTGTAAAAACTTTGGCTGTTGTGTTTGAACCTTCAATAAGTTTCATTTCGCTTCTCCTACGCTTTCACTACTGGGAAATGAATGTCACCAATCACTAGAGAGCCTACGCTGTAATAATAGCCATTATGCTCTGCTTTACAGTTGGCAATAGCTACAGGGTTCTGATTGTGGAAGATAGTTACTTTGTTTTTATAACCTATTCCCCAGTGGTCAGGAATTTCTTTAGGGTTACCAATTTCAACATCAGTAATCACAGCGTCAAGTGATACATCTTGAAACTCCCCACCCGCTGAGGCACAGCAATCACTTTCAGACATTTCAATAGTGACCCTTGTGCCATCTTCAAGCTGTAGAAAATCTTTATCCCATTTCACGATACGCTTATAGAGTAACAACTCTTTAAGTTCTTCCAATGAGCCGTATCTTGCATTTTCCCAATCGGGCTCATAGTAGTTTGGTAGTTTAATAGTTTCTGTCATCTTAACTTCCTCTTTTCTTCAAATATTCAGGGAGGTCATCACCGACCTTGAGGCTCTCGTATTGTTCCTTTGTTACTAGAAATTTACCGTAAGCCCCAGCGGTGACGGTGTAGCGTCCCTCTATGATTTCTTTGTCCGTGATTTTTCCTGCCATCATACCGCCTGCATTATCGACGGTGTGGATGATGATAGGCTGCCGTTGTGTAGCTTTATCATCAAAGAGTGTAGCTGTTGCGACACCACCAGCAAAGAAAAGCATACAGATTAGCGCTAAAACTGGGGCATACTCTTTTAATTCATCCATTCCATGACCTCAATTTCTATGACTTTCTAAGTCCCCAAAATCCTTACCCAGATTGACAAAATAAGAACCAATCAAGATAGCGTCTGCCTCATCATCTTTTACATGTTTCTTAAATTCTACGGATACGGTATCTACGGCTTGTTTCTTCATTGATTTTTTACTACGGTCTTTATAACTGAACTTCCAGTATTTTCTCCATGTGGACACGTTGACAAAATATATATTCTCTGCCAAAAGACGACCTAAGATAACCCCTGTTGCAATCCCTATCTTAATTGATGATTGTTGATTAGGACCCATGACGGTATTTTGCTCAACAACAATAGACTCAAAAGGCTTGTCGTGTTGCTGGATAGCTCTGAGCTGAGTGGTTTTAAGTTCGCTAGCCATAGCCTTTGCACGTTCGTAGAATGATTTTTGTTTAGGTTTACTAACTCCACTCTGGAGCAAGGTTGAACCATCATAGATAGCCCAACCAGTCCCAGTAGTAGAGACATCAAGAGATAATGTCAGACTACTCATGCCAGTTCCCCTCTCATGCCACAGAGGTCAAAGAGATTTTGTTTGTTTAACTCAATATATTCAAAAAACGCTTGTAGTTCGGCAAGTTTTCTTTTGTCTCTCTTGACACCCAGACTACTATGATACTCAGTAGCCTCATTAGGTACAGCCCTAATGTCTAACCAATAAAGCGGCTCAAAGACATCCCCGTTTTCATCAAGAGACGGCTCTGCGTCCTGGTTGCGAAAGACCATTTTTATATCATAATTAATCATGTTTTTTATCGTGATTTCTTTATCTTCAATTTCAATTACGATTGATGTTTTTGGTACGTTTATTTTTGTAATCATTGATGTTGTTTCTCCTGTTAAAAAAGTTTAGTTTGCAAGGGATAAACCTCATTTAGCGTAGTACCTGTTGCTTGACAATCTTTTTCAATCGTCTCTAAGCACATCACAAATTTTACGCCATTTTTTGATTTGTCATAATGTGGATAAGTGTAGCCGTCATTTTCTATCTTGGATACAATCTCATCTCTGTTTTTGGGTTCATACGTGACCCAGTCAGACCAATCCATCAGCACCTCCTAGAAAGGTAGGTCATCATCTGAGATGTCGTAAGGGTTTGAGTCCCCAAATGGAGACCTATAACCACTTGATGAGTTGCTAGCAAACTCTGACTGTGTAGAGCCTCCAGGGTGCCAGTTGCCACCTTGTGAACCGTTTCCACTCTGGTAGTCGTTTCCTCGGTTCTGCTGACCACCTTGGCTGTTACGACTTTCTAGCAAGTCTACGCTATCTGCCACAACTTCTGTCACATATCGACGTTGTCCGTCCTTTTCGTAGCTTCTGACCTGGATACGCCCTGTGATCCCAATAAGAGCGCCTTTGCTACAATATTGAGCAATGATATCAGCTGTACCACGCCATGCTTGGAAGTTGATAAAATCAGCCTCACGTTCTCCATTCTGGTTTTTGAAGTTGCGATTTACTGCCAGTGTTCCCTGCAAACTAGATACACCGTTAGGCGTTTTTCGTAGGTCAGGAGGCGCTACAAGCCTCCCAACAAGTGTAACGTTGTTAATCATCTAATCCATCCCTTCGTACAAACTTTTCCCAAGTTGTTCCTCAAAATCTTTTTCATCTTCGGGGTCTAATGCAGCCAACTCTGTGACAACTCTTATTTTCGTTTCTCTACACGGCTGATAACCGTATTTGGCATACCTCAACATCCTATTAAATGTGCTTACGGGATATGGCAAAACATTATCAACAACTAAACGTTTTGTGTGCAAATGCTCAAAGAAATCCTCATGAAATATGACTTCAAAAACAGCCATATAATCATCTTCATCCAAATTGTCATAATTTTTGTAATAAGCAAACTTCGTTATTGTAAAATCAAAATTTGAAATAACTTGTTTTGGATTTCCGTATGTGTTTCTGATGAGCTCTAAACGAACTTTATCTTTTATAGAATATATAGACCAGCAATTCTTGTTTTCGTACGAAAATTTCCAGTCTTTTGGTTTCTCTTTTATAAGTTGTTTATAATATCTCTGAGCTTCGATAAAATCCTGGTTGTTTTCAAAGAATATATCTAGGTCTTTAACTGGTTCGCCATTGAAAATATTCTTAAAGCAACCTCCAGCAATATATCCTTTATGGCCCACTAGAAATTTATCAAGCCACCAAAGTTGTCTATAATTAAGTAAATCACTCTTTCTAAAATTCATATTCCCCTCCTGGGTTATTCCACCACTCTACCAGTTCGTCATGATGGGCAATCAGGTACTCGTCAAAGTCTTCAAATTGACGGATGGCCCATTTTAAGCGTTGGGTGTCTTCTCCACGTCGTGAGCAGTACCCGCTCACTTTAAAAATTGGAGTAATCTCACTCACAATGCGAGGGCTCAGGTCGTCAATATTTATGGTTTTGTGATTTTTAATTTCAAAATCTAAGATAAACTCATCTCCTAGATTGTGAATAACCTGCAATCTCTTGCCGTCTGAGTAGATGGCTACGCTGTCAGATACTTTTCTGATGTCCATACTTCCTCCTAAAACGGTAG
>ERZ773197.2247-NODE-2247-length-12395-cov-8.351945_pt1 | contig 12395 bp, 12 predicted proteins | sample MGYA00580999_ERZ773197 | MGnify/ENA primary metagenome ERZ773197 (study PRJEB29015, sample SAMEA2738166) | human oral metagenome | biome: human oral; feature: human-associated habitat; material: saliva | place: China | collected 2185 ...
TCAATTTAGTTTATTGATTGTAGGATTTTTGATTTCTTTTATAACTGCAGTGTTTAGTATTAGATTTTTTATGAATTATATTAGAGAGAAAGATTTTAAATTAATTGGAATTGTTAAAGTTTTAGTTGGTTTATATTTTTTGATTTTAATATTTTTAAAATTAATTTAGGAGGTTTTTTATGACACCACATAATGAAGCTAAATATGGTGAAATTGCAAAGAATGTATTGATGCCAGGTGATCCACTTAGAGCTAAATACATTGCTGAAAATTTTTTGGAAGATGTTAAGTTGGTTAATAAACTTAGAAATATGTATGGTTATACTGGTAAGTATAAAGGAGAAGAGATTACTGTTTTTGCATCTGGTATGGGAATGCCTAGTATGGGTATATATTCTTATGAACTTTATAAGTTTTATGATGTTGATAATATTATAAGAATTGGTACTTGTGGAGGATTGTCTCCTAATTTAAATTTACTTGATACAATTTTAGTTGATGATAGTTATACTAGAGGTAATTTTGCTATTGCATTAAATCATGTTGATGATCATTTGGTTAGTTCTAATGAAGAATTGAATAGTTTAATTATAAAAAGTGCTTATGATAATGATATTAAATTAATTAATGGTAATGTTATTTGTAATGAAATTTTTGATTATTATGATGAAAAGTTTGATGAGTTTCTTAAGTTTTTACCTTCTGATTTAAATTTGATTGCAACTGAAATGGAGTCTTTTGCTTTGTTTTATACTGCTAAGGTTTTAAAGAAAAAGGCTAGTTGTTTGCTTTCTGTTGTTGATTCAAGGTTTAGAAATGAAGAAATTTCTGCTGATGATCGTCAAAATTCGTTGAATGATATGATAAAGATTGCACTTGATGCGATTATTAAATAATTTTGGAAAGGTTTGTGTGATGAATACTAAGTTTATTTTTGTTACTGGTGGAGTTGTTTCAGGTTTAGGTAAAGGAATTACTGCAGCTTCACTTGGAAGGTTGCTTAAAAATAGAGGATATAAAATTGTTAATCAAAAATTTGATCCATATATTAATGTTGATCCTGGTACAATGAGTCCTTATGAACATGGTGAGGTTTTTGTTACTGATGATGGTGCAGAGACAGATTTGGATTTAGGACATTATGAGAGGTTTACAGATGTTAATTTAACTGTAACTTCTAGTGTTACAAGTGGAAGGATTTATAGTGAGGTTATTGAAAGAGAAAGAAGAGGGGATTATTTAGGTAAGACTGTTCAGGTTATTCCTCATATTACTGATGCAATTAAATCAAAAGTTTATAAATTTATTAATTCTGATGTTGATATTGTTATTACTGAAATTGGTGGTACTATTGGTGATATTGAAAGTCAAGCTATGGTTGAGGCTATTAGACAAATTGGTTTAGAGAATGATGTTGATGATGTTTGTTATATTCATGTTACTTTGTTGCCTTTTATTTCTGGATCTAATGAGCTTAAGTCTAAGCCTACACAGCGTTCTGTTAAAGAACTTCAAGCACTTGGCATTCAACCGGATATTTTAGTTTGTAGGGCTGATCAAAAAATTCCAGATAAAATGAAAGATAAGATTGCATTATTTTGTAATGTTAGAAGAGAAGCAGTTGTTGAAAATTCAACTGTTAAAGATTTATATGAAGTTCCTTTAATGCTTGAGAAAAATGGCCTTGCTTTGCAAGTTTGTGGAAAACTTAATTTAGATAAAGTTGAACCTAAAAATGATAAGTGGATTGAATTGGTTAATAAAATTAATCTTGTTAATAGTGGTGATCAAGTTATTAATATTGGTTTAGTTGGAAAATATGTTAAATTAGATGATTCTTATTTATCTGTTATAGAATCTTTGAAACATGGTGGATATGAAAATGGTGTTAAAGTTAATGTTAAACTTATTGATAGTGAAGATATTAATGATGATAATGTTGCTGATAAATTAGCAAATTATGATGGTATTGTAGTTCCAGGTGGATTTGGATCTAGAGGTATAAATGGAATGATTTCTGCTATAAAATATGTTAGAGAGAATAAGATTCCTTTTCTTGGTATTTGTCTTGGTATGCAAATGACTGTTATTGAATTTATTAGAGATGTTGTTGGTTTAGATGATGTTAATAGTGAAGAATTTGATTTAGAGTCTAAAAATCCAGTTATTCATATTATGGAAAATCAAAAGGGAATTATTAATACTGGTGGAACTATGAGATTAGGTGCATATCAATGTGTTCTTGATAAAAATAGTTATGTTTATAAAATTTATGGTAATAATGAGCTTATTTCTGAAAGACATAGACATAGATATGAATTTAATAATGATTATAGAGGTGTTTGTGTTGAAAAAGGATTGTGTCTTAGTGGAAAATCTCCTGATGGAAATTTGATTGAGATTGTTGAGCTTTCTGAAAATGTTCATCCATTTTTTATTGGCGTTCAATTTCATCCAGAATTTAAATCAAGACCTAATAAAGTATCACCTTTGTTTAAAGAATTTATTAAAAAATCTGTTGAATAATTTGATAATTGTATGAAATATGAGCTTTTTAAGCTTCTTTTTCATATTAGTGACATTTAATTTACAAATTAATAAAAATTGTATGCAATTTAATTTTGTATGTTATAATATGGCGGTTATGAAAATTGACAGTTGGAGGAGAAATGAGTAGTAGAAAAAATGTTAATGTTCAAAAAAATGGAGATAAGAAATTTGATATTCCATTTATAATTTTTTTAGTGATATGTATTCCAATTTTGATTATTAATTTAGTAATAATTATTAAAGGAAATATTAATCCTGATAAAGTTCCTGATATTTTTGGTTATAAGCCTTTAGCAGTTGTTTCTCGGTTCGATGGAGACATCAATTAATGTTGGGGATTTAGTTATTGTTAAGAATATTAATACTGATAAAGATCTAAAGACTGGAGATATTATTGCTTTTAGAACTAGTGATAATTATGTAGTAACACATAGAATTGTTGAAGTAAAAGATAATAATGGAAAGAAGTTATTTATAACTAAGGGTGATAATAATAATGCTAATGATATGGATCCTGTTGCTTTTGATAAGATTGAGGGTGTATATGTTAGAAAATATGCTAAAATTGGTAATTTAGTTTTATTTATTCAAAAACCAATTGGATTTGTTATTATTATGATTATTTTAGTATTAGTTGGCGTTATTTTATTTATGATTACTTCAAAATCTAAATCTAGAACTATTTCTTATGATGAACTTAAAGAGTTTGAGGAATTTAAAAGAAATAGAAATAAATAGTTTTGGTAATAATGTTTAAACATTTTACATAAGATAAATATGAAAGGAGAATTTAATGAATAATTCAAGAAAAAAGGCAGTTATTGTTTTAGCTATTTTAATTATGATTGCTGTTACTTTGAGTTTAGTTGCTAGTACATATGCTAGATATACAGCTACAGTTTCAAGAAATGGTACTGTAACTGTTGCAAAATGGGCTTTTAGCTCTGATAATTCAGGTTCTACAACTATGAATATTAATTTTGCTGACACATATCATCCAAGTACTTTAGTTGCAAATAAAATTGCACCTGGTACAAAGGGTTCTTTTGAAATTAGTTTATCTAATGCTAATTCAGAAGTTGGGGTAGAGTATACAGTTTCTTTAGGAACTGTAACAAATGCTCCTACAAATATTAAATTCTATAGTGATGCAACTTATTCAACTGAAATTACAGCTACTACACCTATTACAGGTAAGATGAAAGCTAATGAAACAACAGCTCAATCAGTTAAGATTTATTGGGCTTGGCCATATCAAACTGGTGCAATGACTGGTACTGTAGCTGCTGGAGATGCTGCTGATACAGCTGATGGTATAGCTGCTAAAAATTTGACAGTACCTGTAACTATAACTGGTGTACAAGTACAACCTAGTGCAACTGCAATACCATAGATTTAAAGTTTTATAATTACAAAGGAGGAAACAAAGAATGAATGAAAATGGCAAAAGACCTTATATTAGAGTTGTTTATGTTGTTTTGTTGACATTCTTTGTTTCAATTTTGTATTATGGTAGGATTTATCATTTTGGAATTATTCCATGGGATGGAGAAACTATTTCTTTAAATGTTGTTGATGAAGCTAAAAAAAATGGAATTAAAGATGAATTTATAGATTATATTTCTCAAGAAAGTAAATATATTAGTCCTATTAGGATAAATGATTTTTTTAATTCAAATGTTAATAAAATTAATGTAGGATCTAGAAATCTTATAGTTAATAATGTTGTTAATAATATAATAAATAATGATGTTGTTAATAATACAATAAATAATAATGTCATTAATAGTATTGTTAATAATACAGTAAAAAATAATGTTAAAAAATTTAAAGTTTGGGTTGATGATAAAAATGGTGATTATTTAATTCAAAGAGAACTTGATATTTTTTCTCATAATTATCATAATTCTACTGTTGCTAATAATAGGATTGCACCTGGAGTAGAAAATGTTTATAAATTTAAAGTTCATAATGAATCTACTTTTAATGTTAAATATAATTTAGATATGCAAGAAATTATGCAATATAATGTTAATATGAAATATAGGCTTAAATTAAATGGTAATTATGTTATAGGTAACTCTTCTAATTGGGTGGAGCCTAGTCAATTACATTTGTCAAATTTACCTTTAGTAGTGAATTCTTTTGATAATTATGAATTGGAGTGGAAGTGGTTTGATTCTCCTAATGATAATATTGTAGGGATTAATATGACTAGTAAATATGTTTTAAATGTTAGTGTTTATTTTGAAGAAGTTTAGAGGGGTTAATGAAGGTTTTAAATATTATTGGACAAGTTATGTTGTATTTTGTTGTTATATTTATGATATTACTTAATATTTTTTCAATAAATAATAAATCATTTTTTGGATTTAGAGTTTATAGAGTTATATCTGGTAGTATGCAACCTACACTTCAAATTGGAGATATTATTATTATAAGAAAAGAAAAGGAATATCATATTAATGATATTATTACATATGATACAGGGCTTACGACTGTTACACATAGGATTAAATCTATTGATAATAATGGTGTTGTTACTAAAGGTGATGCTAATGATGTTAATGATGATGTTTTTAATGTTGATAAAATTGTTGGAAAGTATTTTTTTAGAATTTCAATGATTTCATTGTTTTCTAATATTATGATTGGAAATTCAGTTTTTATAGTATTGATTGTGCTTTTTTCTTCAATTTTAATTTTGACTATTTTTTATAGATTTATTAGAAATATTGAGCTTAAAAAAGATAATTTAAGAAAAAAAATTGAATTTAAAAAATTACAAAAAAGACTTCATAAAGAATCATTAAAAATTCATAAAAAGGTTAATGATGATAGATAGGAGGATAGAAACAAGTGGCAAATTTAAGGCATCGGTATTAACTATAAGTTTAATTTGAAAAGAATGTTAATTGTTTATTTGCTATTAGTTTGTGTTCTAATTGGTGCTAGGACTGCTTCTAAGATGGTTGCAAAAATTGATAAAAATCCTGCAATGGTCCAAGTGGCTAAGCCTATACTTCAGTTTGATCTTGCTGATGCAAAGACTACTAAAGAAATTTTACCTAATGAGAGTATTAATTATAAAATTTTAGTTAAAAATTTTACTTCTGCTTCAAATATTAGTGAAACTAAACTTAAATATAAATTTAATATTAATAAAAGAGTGACACCAAAATTTTTAAATTTTGATTATCAATTATTTGAGGTTAATGGAATTACTGAGACAGAAGTTAATCCAAGTACATATATAGGTACATTGAATGGTAATTCTGCAGATTCAAAAGTTTTTCTTTTAAAAGTTACATGGATTGATAATAGAGTGGATTATAATGTTATTAAAGATATTGTTAATTTATTAGATGTTTCTGTTGAAGCTGTACAAGATATTACTTAATTGTAGATTTAATGTATGTGATTATTTTGTGAAAAATATTTGACTTTGATTGACTTTAGGAAAAAAAAGATATATGATTATTAGCAGTTAAATAAAATAATTGCTAATTTTTTTATATATTGTAGATGTTTGTAAATTAATTGTGGAGAGTTTTATTTAATAGTTGATTTTTTAGGAGGTATTTTATGTTAAAACCATTAAGTGATAGAGTTATAGTAAAGATGAGTGAACCTGAGGAAAAGACGAAAAGTGGCATTATTCTTTCTACAGCTAGTAAAGAAAAGCCTCAGATAGCTTTAGTTATTAAAGTTGGACCGGGAAGATTAATGGAAGATGGAAAACTTAGTAAAATGAGTGTTTGTGAAGGTGATAAAGTTATTCTTGATAAATATGCAGGTACTCAAGTTTCTTATGATGGAGAAGATTTTTTAATAGTTGAAAATGATAATATATTAGCTATTGTTGAATAGTTTTGATGAAATGTGTTTATATAGGAGGTTTATATTATGGCAAAAGATATTAGATTTGGTGAAGATGCAAGAAAGAAATTGATGGTTGGTATTAATAATTTGGCTAATACAGTAAAAGTTACACTTGGACCTAAAGGAAGAAATGTTGTTTTAGATAGAGGGTTTGGAGCACCTTTAATTACTAATGATGGGGTTACTATTGCTAAAGAGATTTCTTTTGAAGATAAATTTGAAAATATGGGTGCACAATTAGTTAGAGAAGTTTCTGAAAAGACTAATGATGTTGCAGGTGATGGTACAACAACTGCAACTGTTTTAGCACAAAAGATGATTAAAGAAGGTGTTAAAAATGTTGCTGCTGGTTGTGATCCAATGGCTATTAAAAGAGGTATGGATAAGACAGTTAGATTAGCTGTTGAGTTGTTAAAAAAGAATAGTAGTAGTGTTAATGGTAGAGATGATATTGCAAGAGTTGCAAGTATTTCTGCTGATAATGAAGAAGTTGGAAGTTTAATTGCCGATGCAATGGAAAAAGTTTCTAAAAATGGTGTTATTACTATTGAAGAGTCTAAGACTTCTAATACTGAGCTTAATGTTGTAGAAGGTATGCAATTTGATAGAGGATATGTTTCTCCATATATGGTTACAGATAGTGAAAAGATGACTGTAGAATATGATAATCCTTATATTTTAATTACAGATAAAAAGATTGAGAACATTCAAGAGATTTTGCCATTATTGGAAGAATTGATGAAGGCTTCTGGTAAATTAGTTATGATTTGTGATGATGTTGCTGCTGAAGCTTTATCTACATTAATTTTAAATAAATTAAGAGGAGTTTTAAATGTTGTAGCTGTTAAAGCTCCTGGATATGGTGATAAGAGAAAAGATTATTTACAAGATATTGCTATTTTGACAGGTGGAAATGTTATTTCTAGTGATTTAGGAATGGAATTTAAAGATGTTCAAATTTCTGATTTAGGACATGCTAAACAAGTTAAAGTTGAAAAAGATAAAACAATTATTGTTGATGGTGCTGGTAATAAAGAGGAGATTTCTAATAGAGTTGCTCAATTGAGATCATTAATCGCTCATGAAAAGAGTAGTTATGAAAAAGAAAATCTTGAAGAAAGGTTGGCTAAGATTGCTGGTGGTGTTGCAGTAATTGGAGTTGGTGCAGCTACTGAGCTTGAAATGAAAGACAAAAAACTTAGAATTGAAGATGCATTATCTGCTACTAGAGCAGCTGTTGAAGAAGGTATTTTGCCTGGTGGTGGTACAGCTTATTTAAGCATTATTTCAGAATTGGAATCAGAAGTTGCTGATTTTGATGCTGATGAAAAGATTGGTGCTAATATTATATTAAAAGCATTGGAAGAGCCTGCTAGACAGATTGTTGTTAATGCTGGTTTAGAACCTGCTGTTGTACTTGAAAGAGTTAAATCTGAAAAAGCTGGTATTGGTTTTGATGCTAAGAAATGTGAATATGTTGATATGAAAAAAGCTGGCATTGTTGATCCTACTAAAGTTTCAAGAAGTGCACTTCAAAATGCTGCTTCAATTTCAGCAATGATTTTAACTACTGAAGCTGTTGTTTCTGAAATTCCAGAAAAGCATGATAGTGTAGATAATGGAATGAGTGCAGCTGGTATGGGAATGAATGGTTTAATGTAGTTTTGACTAATATAGTGTTATATTAGTTGTTATTTTTAGTAAAAAGAGTCTGAATTATTTAAGTTGTTTAGGTAATTTAGATTCTTTTTTTGTATATTATATATATTTTTTTTTTTAGGTGATATAATATATTTAATTTTATTTAAGGAGAGGTTATATGAAGAAAAGAAATATAGTTATTGGTGGAGCATGGCCTTATGCAAATAGTTCATTACATTTAGGACATTTAGCTTCATTACTTGGAGGAGATGTTCTTGCAAGGTATTATAGAGCTAATGATGATCATGTTATTTATGTTTCTGGAACTGATTGTCATGGTACTCCAATAACACAAAGAGCTAGAAAAGAAAATAGAACTGCTAAAGAAATTGCAGAACAATATAATACAGAATTTGCTAAAACTTTTAATGATGTTGGATTTACTTATGATTTGTATGGTAAGACAGAAGATGATTTTCATAAAAAGTCTGTTCAGAAGATGCTTGAGAAGATGTATGATAATGGATATGTTTATGAAAAGATGGATAGACAGCCTTTTTGTGATAAGTGTAATAGATTTTTAGCTGATAGAGAGTTGAAGTTGATTTGTCCTTCATGTGGTCAAGAGAGTAAAGGTGATCAATGTGATTGTGGATATATTCCTACTGAGGAGGATTTAGAAGAAGCTATTTGTATTGAATGTGGTGAAAAAGTGCATTTAAAAGAAAATAAAAATTTGTATTTAGCTTTAACTAAGTTACAACCTGAAATTGAAAGATTTTTTGAAGAAAATTCAGATAATTGGAGATTGAATGCTAAAAAAGAAACTGAAAAATATTTAAAACAAGGATTAATTGATAGAGCAGTTACTAGAGATTTAGATTGGGGTGTTGATGTTACAATTCCTGGATTTGAAAATAAAAAGATGTATGTTTGGATTGAAGCTGTTTTGGGATATATAACAATGACAGAGAAGTATTGTTTGGAAAATGGATTAGATTTTGATTCTTTTTGGAAGAATTCTAATAGTAAAATTTATATGGTTCATGGAAAAGATAATATTATATTTCATAGTATTATTTTACCAGCATTGCTTTTAGCTTTAAATGATGGATATAAATTACCTAATATGATGATATCTTCTGAATATTTGAATATTAATTCTGAAAAGATTTCTAAATCTAAAGGAAATGGTATTACAATAAATGATATGCTTAAAGATGGTAATAGAGATACTTTGAGGTATTTTTTAATTGCAAATGGTCCTGAAAAAAAGGATAGTAATTTTTCTATTGAAGATTATTATACAGTTCATAATTCTGAAATTACTAATAAGTATGGAAATTTAGTTAATAGAACATTGAAGTTTAAAGGATTGGATGTTATTCCTGATGGAAATATGGATTCGGATTTTTCTAATAAATTAGATTATATATATGATGTAGTTGGAAAATTTATTGAAAATGGGGAATTTAAAAAAGCTACATTAGAGATTATGCATTTAGTTGAAGATTGTAATAAATATTATGATGAAAGAAAACCTTGGGAACAAAAGAATAATGATATAGAAGGGTTTAATGATACAATTTATACTTGTAGTAATGTTATTGCTAATTTGGCTAATTTATATGAGCCTTTTATGCCTGATTCATCTTTGAAAATTAGGGAATATTTAGGAATGAAAGATTTTGAATGGAAAAGAATTGATATTAAGCCTGGTGTTAAGCTTAATAATATTGAAGCTTTATTTGAAAGGATTAAGTAATTTAATAAATTTTAAATAGATTGTGCTTAAAGATTTTGCATGATCTATTTTTATGTTTAGAATGTTGGTTTTATGTAGATGTTTGTATATGAAATATATATTTTTGTATTGAAAAGTTGAGTTATAATTGATATATTCTTGTTTAGAAAAGAGGTTTTTATGGAGTTAATTGGTGATATTAATTCAATAATTTATAGAAATGAAGAGAATAATTATACTATTGCTACTGTTGTTGTTGAGCAAATTAGTGAAACTCCATTAGAGCTTGGCTATAGTATTTTGGGCCTTGAGATAACTGTTGTTGGTTATTTGCCTTTTATTGATAAAGGAGAAAAGGTTAAATTTGTTGGAAAGTTTGTTATTCATCCTGATTATGGTGATCAATTTAAAGTTGATAGTTTTGAGAAGATAATGCCTAAAACACTTGATGCTTTGGAAAAATATTTGTCAAATGGTATGATTAAAGGAATTGGTCCTAGTATTGCTAAAAAAATTGTTAAGCAGTTTGGTGATGAAACAATTAATGTTATTAAAAATGAACCTGAAAAATTGATTTCTATTAAAGGAATAACTGCTGAACGAGCAGAAGAAATTTGTGAAAAATTTACTGAAAATTTTGATTCATGGCAAATTGTTAGTTTTTTGCAAAAGTTTGGAATTGGTGCTCAAAATGCCCAAAATGTTTTTAAAAAACTTGGTAGTAATACAATGAGAATTATTGAAGATAACCCATATGTTTTATGTGATCTTGGGTTTAAAGTTAATTTTTCTGAAATTGATAAAGCAGCGCTTTCTATTGGTTTTGTTAATAATAGTTTGGAAAGAGTTAGTGCTGGGATTTTACATGCTTTAAGGCTTATTTTATATAATGGACATACTTGTACTCTTGAAAAGGGATTAATTAAATATGTTTGTGATTTACTTAAAGTAGAAATTGAAGATGTTGGTAATGGGCTTAAAGATTTGCTTTCTAGAGAAAAGATTAGTATTGAAAAAAGAGCTATTACTGATAATGATGAAAAAGTTGATGTTGAAATATATGTTTATCTTAACGAATATTCTAAGATTGAAGAAAGAGTTGCAAATAAATTAAGAAATTTAATGAATGCTAAGAATACTAAAAAAATTAATAATGTTGAGAAGTTGGTTAAGAAGTTATCTGATATTGAACTTTCTGATAAGCAGCTTGAAGCAATAAAAATGGTTAGTAAAGAGAATGTTGTTATTATAACTGGTGGGCCTGGTACTGGTAAAACTACAGTAATTAAAACAATTATTGATATTTATTCTAGTTTAAATAAGAAGATTGTTCTTTGTGCACCTACTGGAAGAGCTGCTAAAAAAATGACTGAAGCAACAGGTATGGAAGCAAGTACACTTCATAGATTACTTGAAATAGGTAAAATTGCTGATAGTGATACTCCTAATACTGGTATTGAAGTTATGCCGATTGATGCCGACATTTTGATTGTTGATGAAGTTTCAATGGTTGATATTATTTTGATGAATTATTTGTTAAAAGGTGTTTTTAATGGAACAAAATTGATTTTGATTGGGGATTCTGATCAGTTACCTTCTGTTGGACCTGGTAATGTTATTAAAAATTTGATTGATTCAGGAGAAATTCCTACTATTAAACTTAATAAAATTTTTAGACAGGCTGCAAAAAGTCAAATTATTGTTAATGCTAAGAAAGTTAATGATGGAGTTTTATTTTATAATGAAGAACCTAATGAAGGTAGTTTAAATGATTTTAAATTTATTAAATCTAATAATGTTAAGGAAATTATTGATATTATTTTAAAATTGTATGATGAAAATACTCAGATTATTACACCTACAAAAAGAGGTGATTTGGGAACAAAGAGTTTAAATAGAATTGTTCAATCTTATGTTAATTCGGAATCTGAATATAAGAATGAGAAAAGTTTTGGAGAAGTTATATTTAGGGAAAATGATAAAGTTATGCAAATTAAGAATAATTATGATATTGCATGGGTGAAAAATGGAGAGCATTCTACTGGAATTTTTAATGGTGAGATGGGTGTTATTACAGTTATTAAAGATGGAATTATTGAGATTAAGTTTGATGATGATAAAGTTGCAGAATATACTTTTCAAGATATGGATCAAATAGAACATTGTTATGCAATTACTGTTCATAAGTCACAAGGAAGTGAGTTTGAAAAGGTTTTGATGCCAATATTAAATGTTCAACCAATGTTATTAACTAGGAATGTGCTTTATACTGGTATGACAAGAGCAAAGAAGATGCTTACGATTATTGGAAGTGAATATAATATTTCTTATATGATTAGAAATGTTAATATAAAAAAGCGTAATACTGGTTTGGAATATAAGCTTAGATTAGGTGATAGTGTTAAATTATAAATGAAAAATTAAATATTGATGAAATCAGGGGCGAAAGGGTTTTTATGGAAAAAATATTGAATTATGTCCTTGATTTTTTATTTCCTCGTAAATGTGGAATTTGTAAAAAACTTGATGTGAATTTTGTTTGTGTAGAGTGTTTAAATGAAATTAAATCTTATAAAAT
>ERZ773197.2248-NODE-2248-length-12390-cov-3.550223_pt1 | contig 12390 bp, 9 predicted proteins | sample MGYA00580999_ERZ773197 | MGnify/ENA primary metagenome ERZ773197 (study PRJEB29015, sample SAMEA2738166) | human oral metagenome | biome: human oral; feature: human-associated habitat; material: saliva | place: China | collected 2185 ...
GTCAAAGGCACTAATTAACTGATTGAAGCCTGCTACACGTGACTGCGAGGCAGACGACATCGTGGAAGACTGTGTCTGCAGGCTAGCGTAATTTACCTTTACCATATATGTTCCTTTCTAGTTGAACAATTATTAATTAGTTCCCTCACTAAATAACTGCTTATTTTTCTTCTTTCCTGAATTACTACCAGCAGTTCCTGACTCGACTGGCCCTGTATTTCTGTTAATATAATTGGCAATCTTTGCATCTGTTGTTTGAAACTCTGCATGAATACCATGTAAAACCTGAATGAAGTCAATAGATTGCTGTGCTGCTTGCTCACTTGCACTAACTTCGTTGTCAATATGACTACTAATAGTTCCAGAAGCAGCATATTGGCTGATAGAATCCTTTGTAGCAGTTTCTTTTCCTACTGAATGATAAGCTGAGACAATTCCATTTGCATAGTTTTGAACAGCTGTCGGATCAGATTGAATACCTACTCCCTGAGTTGTTCCTACTGACATAGTGTTCTCCTTTATATTGTAATTTTAAGTTTAACGCTGGATGGACGTCCATATAAATAAACCTCATCCTTATTTAAATAAGGTTCCTTGCTGTTATAAGGCTTTTCTAATATTGTTTGATCTGTTAAGCGCATTCCCAAAAGATAGTGTTGATTATATGCCTTAACCTGACGAGCAGGGCTGCCAATAGCATTATTGCTAATATAAGAATAAGAACTACCAACAACAAAATGCATATTGTATTTCCATCCCTCTTGGTAGAGTGCTGATACTTGTTCGCCTGTCAGGCCACTTGCCTGAACAAATTTCTCTAAATTAGGGATAAAGATGATAAAGTCGTGTCCAGTCTCACCTTTTTTACGATCCTCCAACTCAAGCATAAGCTGATTTGCCATGTCCTCAAGAGTTTCTGGTTCAGAGATACGGGCAAATAAGTCAAATTGACCATCATACTCATCGTCTACATCCATAAACATGACTTTCTTATTTGGAATGAGCTTGGTAAATATTTCTAAGAGATGGCGTGTAATATTCTCCAAATGTTCATCATCATTAGCTATATACAGAAGATGTTTAAAGCCTTTCAGAGGAATGTGTACACTTTCAACATTGACAAAGTCTAAACCTAGTGGTAGATTATTTTCTTTCAAAGCCTTTTGAACGCTTATTGTTTTCGCGAAAGTATCGAAGCTCAATTCTTCTGGAACAATCGGAATTGGTTTAGGTAGACTTCCTTCCCACTGTTCTGACATCATTCCTGCTTCAGAGCTAATTTGCTCAATTACTTCAAACGCGTCATCTCCTTTGGTTGGCAAAGCAACTTGGAAAATTTCTGGTTCATCAAGCTTTATCATTGCCCGTCCAGGCTTATCTTCAATTATTAACTGAGTACGACCAATTAATGTTCGAGTATCTATATCATCCGTTAATTTCAAAGAAATACGAGTTTTGATACTAGCTAATAGAGCAGCTTTGACAACCCCTATGCGACCAGCGGTAATGACCAGATATATTCCTAGACTCAGACCTTCACGAGAGATAATTTGAAAAGCATCTTCTAATTCCATAACCTGTGGAGATTCCTTGATAGCATCATAACCATCTAACATGAAGAATAGCTTTGGTATTTGATGCCCACTGATTTCTTGATAAAGATTGACATTGGCTACCATGTGTTTACGCAAAAGAGCTTTTCTGTATCGAATTTCTCCTTTTATGCGATTTATTAACTTTGTAATTTTCTCCTGATCGTCAATCATAATCGTATCAGCCACATGTGGTAATTGACGAAGCGGCAAAAGACCGTTTGTTCCAAAATCTAATAAATAGAAATTTACCTGATTAGGTGTGAACTGACGAGCCAGATCCATCGTTAAAGTCTGAATAAAAGTAGACTTACCTGTTAAAGGACCACCAAAAAGAGCAATATTTCCATCTTCATTAAAATCATGTTCTAATGTGTATTGAGCTTGTTGGCTTGGTATATCTACATAACCAATCACTGCTTTTAAAGAGCGATTCGTATGTGACCAAAATTCTTTGAAATTTCCTTTTCGCAAATCTGTTGAATAGATTCTTTCTTTAAGCGGTGGCAGCCATGGCTGTGGTACCGGTGGGATCTGCTGACTCTCTGTCAGTAGTTGGATCTGGCTGACAATGGCCTCCAGCTCCGTCGGTACTTCCTTGATATCTTCTGCTAGGTCAAGACCTGATAGGTCTTGATTGAGCACTTCGTATTGGCCTAGGTCGTTGATCAGGTAGATGGTATGGTCTTCGATACCCATCTCGTCCTTATCTGGCTGGTAGTCTGCCCCTGACCAGGCTGACTGGAAGAGTTCATAGACTTCATTATTGCCGACCTGCAAATAGGCGCGGCCAGTCTGGGTGATCTCCGCCGCATCTGGCGTCTTAAGCATTTCCATCGAGTCCGTCCGGTCTGCCACCTTGAGCGCCAGCTTAAAGCGGGAGTTGGACCAGATCTGGTCATCCACCACCCCAGATGGCTTCTGAGTAGCCAGGATCAAGTGGACCCCAAGGGAACGCCCGACCCGAGCGATGGATACCAGCTCCTTGATAAAATCAGGCTGATTGACCTTGAGCTCTGCGAACTCATCCGAGATGAGGAAGAGATGGGGCAGGGGTTCAGTTGCTTCCCCGTTCTTAAATTTCTTTTGATATTGGTTGATATGATTGACTTCAAACTCTCTGAAGAGCCGCTCCCGGCGGTGAATCTCCGCATTGATGGAAGCCAGCGCCCGCATGGATTGGGCCCCGTCCAAGTTGGTAATGGTTCCCAAAAGATGGGGCAGGTTCTTGAAGAGATTGGCCATTCCCCCACCCTTGTAGTCGATGAGGAGAAAAGCCACATCGTGTGGGTGGAAGTTGACAGCCAGACTCAGGATATAGGACTGGATAGTCTCCGACTTCCCAGATCCCGTTGTCCCGGCAATCAGCCCGTGCGGTCCGTGAGCCTTTTCATGCAGGTTAAGGTAGACCAGGTCTTCCTTACCCCGCAGGCCGATAGGCACTGCCAAGCTTTTATAAGGTGCATTCTGTTGCCACTTTTGCAAAACTTGCAGGTCCGAGAAGGTCTCTGCCCCATACATCTCCATAAAGGTCACAGTATCAGGAATTGAGCTTTTGAGATTCTGCAGGTGATTGAGTGGCGCCAAGGTCCGAGCAATTCGCTCCTTGTCATAGCCTTCTGGGAAATGATCCAAGCGGAAGTCAATCTCTCTGAGGATTCCCTCTTCCATGACCAACTGACCAGTGTTGCGGTCCTTGATATTGACAACCGTCTTGATATTTTCAGACAGAGAGCTCATGACATCCTGCACGAAGATGAGTGAGCAGCCTAGGTCCGTCGGATCCTCAGTAAAGAACTCCATGATGATATGGTCGAGAATCAGCTTTTCATCTGTGACCAATACCACATAGTGAGGACTGTAGAGTGTCGTCTCCTGCCGGGTCGCTTCTTCCTTCTGAGCCTTGCGTAGTTTCAGGATTTGGTTCAGGCTGTTTAGAACCTGATCGTGCGTCCGTTGGTTATAGACAAAGCCACGGACATTCAGCTCTTGCAGAGTCGCATGCGGCAGCCAACGCAGCCAATCCCACTGGTCACGCTCCTCCTCTGGCATGATGGTAATCACCTGCACATCGTGGTATGAGTGAAAGACCGCTAACTGCATGACCAAGAGCTGGAGCTGTTCCAGGACCAGATTGCGCGGACCGATATAGCCGACCGGCCCATGGCTGAGATTAGCCACGATAGGAAGATCGGGAATTTTCTTATGCCGAGTGTAGAGAGCATAGCCCTCCTCTTCCAGCGCATCTTTCTTGCCGCTTCGCTCCTCTTGACCGTAGGTCAGCTTATAGGAGGTTGGCACCTGGCCAAGTCCCAAGCGATAGTAAAGAAAGTCAAAGTGCAGCGGTGTCTTCTCGTAGATGCGGTGGCTGTAGTCTGTCACCAGACCCGTTAATTCGTTAATGTTTGGGAAATGGTAAAGCATCCCATCACGCTGCTCACGTTCCAGCTTGTTCAGCTCAATAGCCTTGTCTTTTAGATAGAGGTGATAAAGATCGATGCGCTCTTTCTTGTCTTCCTTGAACTTCTTGCGATTTTTGAAGAAACCGCGCACCGAAAAGATAGCACTGGCAATGGACATGGTAACCGTTACTAGGATATAAATCCCCCGCGGCTGAACCAGTGTGATTAAGACCGTCACCCCAACCATGAGAAGTGGTGGCACAATCAGTCTCAAGAGCTCATCATTAGGCTTTTGAGGCTCCTTGCTTGGCGGAGCAATCTGAATCTTGTCCTCTGAACTCCGATAGATAATCCGCGGTGAGCGGTGATAGTCTGGATAGTCTGGATAGAAACCATGGCGAGAAGCCCCCCGCAAGGTGAGGTTAGAACTGACCGTAGCTGGACCAGTCACCCAGATTTCTTCTGGATAGACCTTGAGGCAGATACCTTCCAAGCTCAGCTCGTCGCCGGCTTCCAGCTGGATTTGGTCTCCCGTCCACTCAACGTGATTGAGGTAAACTTGACCTCGCATCTTGGTCAAAAGCCAAGAATCATTCGTTCGCTTCAAGAGCAATTCCAAAGGCGCTTCCAGACTGATAGCTGCCCCCTTCTGGTCGCTGATGAGTAACTCTTTTCTGTCCAGTAGGTCATAAACAGCCGGTTCTGAATCAGATTGATACAAGGTCAGATTACCCAAGGCCATACCGTCAGTTACGACACCCGTTTCTTCCCCCATCTGATAAAAGACTTGCCCTTCAGCTAGCTGAAGCTGGATAGGAGTCTCCTGATGAGGCAGGTAAAGCTGAGCCTTCTCACTCGCTGCTAGGAGAACTTTCTTGTCCTCTGTTAGCTGCAGCTCATAGCGCAGATGGTCTGTATAGATGATGATTGTCTTGCTCATACTTACTCCTTCGCGCTACTGCTAGACGACGCTTCACTGCTGGAGGAAGAGTTTGCTCCTGAAGAACCTTCCTCGCCAGAAGCGCTTGAGCTAGAATCACCAGTTAGAAGCTCCTTGCGGCTATCCCAGTATTTCTTATACTCGCCTTCCAAGGACTCAAGCTTAGTCTCCCGATCCTTACCAGACAAACTATCGTCCTCACGTACCTTTTTCATCTCCTGCGTCAAGGCATAAATGATCAGATCTGAGTCATTAATCCGTTTGGCTGTGTCCAAAGCATCTTCAAAATCATTACGTCCAACTTGAATCCAGTAATTGAGATACAAATCATCTGATTTTAGTGTGACATTGTTCAGGATGACCTTACGCTGATCATCGGAAAATTCTAGCCCCTGGATATAAGAGTAGGCCAGTTCATATTTTTGTGTATTCGGCAGGCTCTTAGGAGAGATTCCTTCCAATTCATCAATGACCTTACTGTAGTCCACTTTGATAAAGGCAGTATCCGCCTGCAACAGCTTTTCCTTGAAAGGATTCTGTATGAAAATCAGGTAAATCAAAGGAATGGTCAAAATCACAACAGCTGCTGTCAGCCAGATGGTCGCCAGTTTGAAAATCTTATGCTGGCGCTTGGAGACCAGTGTCTGCTTCTCTGCTTCTTCTGCAGCCTTTTCCTGATAGGATTTCTCCAAAACAGCAACCGCATCTTCCAGACTGTCAGCTTCACGCAACTCCACTAGGAAATCTGGCAGAGTTTCTAGCTCCAACGAGCCCTTGTAAAGCTCCATAAAGTCCAAATCTGCAAAGAGCGTCACCGCAAAGCACTTGGCCTGACGCAAAAAGTCCTCCCGAGAAATAGCCTGAGGTGTCATGATACCGGGAACTCCGCGATAAGCAATCTTAGCCTGTGCATCCTTGGTAATAAAGAGATTGCTAGGATGCAGCAAAAAAGTCACCGGCAACTCTAGTGCAGCTTCTAGGGCAAACACATTGAGAGCCAGACGAATCCGCTCAGAAATCGTGCGCTTTTCAATCTCTTCCTTGGACAGCCCCAAAGGCTCAATCTGATAGGTGAAATAGACACTATCATGGTCGGCCTTAGTCTCCTGCTCCAAGAAAAGTGGATGATGCAGGTCCAAAAGCAAGAGCTCCCGCAAATCCTGCGTTGCCACATCCGAACGCTTCAGTGTTAGGCTCCAATTCTTGTCATTTTTTTCATAGATAAACTCTTGTTCAGCAAATACAAATTTTTCCTCAGTCACCTTAAATCTCCTCAATCTCTACTAAATCTCCCGTTGTGACTGGATAATCAGCCAAAACCTTGCCCTCATCCAGTATCAACCCCTTGTTAATAATCCGCAGCTGATACTTATGGCGCTTTCCTTCAATATTGAAAATCTGATCAATCTCCCGAATGAAGCGACGGACCTCAATCCGCTTAGGAATGCGAATATCCACATCCTTATCTCGCAAACGGAGGGTGATATTGATATGTCCTTCCATGTTATACTTCTCCCTTACTGATACGATAGCTGACAAAGACAGTCATACTGACCAAGAGCGTGGCTGCTACAAAGTAGACCACTCCTGGCAGAAAGTCATCCCAACTGCTCTCCTCATCGCTCTTCAAACTCGTCTGCAGCTTGGACAATTTTTCCGTTCCCGGCTGAAAAAGCTCCTTGGAATGGTAAATATCCGTCGGCCCCTGTATAGCAGAAAACAGTTGTCCCGCTTCTGTGGCCAACTGTTTATTTTGATACTGCTTCATTTCCTGAATTTTTTCCTGATTCTCAGCAACGAAAAGAGACTTGGTGCCTTCCGATTGTGCACCAAAGTTCAGTTCTTGCTCTTTTTCAATCCGCGAATTATCTATCTGCAGACGATTATCCTTTAGCTCATCTGCGGCAACAGTCGTCACCGCAAACGAACTTAGGAGTAGGAATAAAAACAGAATTCTTTTCATACTCTTTTAAACTTCCTCAGTTTTTAATGTTCTAGTCTTGATAAAGATATTAGCTGCAACCAGCAGAGCCAGCAAGACAATCAGACCAAAGATGGCAAAGAAACCAGCTGTCTTGCCGTCAAAGTAACCTGACAGCATACCTTCTAGTACAGACAAGGCATTCAAGCTCTTGATAAAGGCTGGGAAGCCAGTCAAGCTAGCTGTCGTACCAATGGCATTAGATAGGTAGACAAAGCTGATAATCATGAAGAAAGCTAAGCCCATACCCATCACGCGCAGATGCTTGAGGAACAAATACTGCCCCTGAATCAAGACAAAGCTAGCAACCACAATCAACAAGACCCATGATGGTACATATTCCTTGCCGATGTGAAGCTGCATACTGGAGACAATCCCAATAACTAGCCCAATTGTCAGAGACAGGAAGCCTAGGATGCCCACAGTCGTAATATCGGTATCTTGTAGCTTATTAAGCTTAAAGCGGTCTTTAACCTTGCGTACAATGTTCTGTGTTGCAAAGAGATAGGCCGTAAAGAGACTGACAATCTCCAACAAGAGGATCCAAGTAAATGGACGGTAAACATTGACAGTCGCTTTGACAGATGAAGAAGACTGAGCAACTGGATTAGATAGGAAGTCCAACAATACTTCATTAGGAACACCGTTCTCATAGGCATTGTTAAGAACCTTGACAAAAGATTCCACAAAGTTGCCATTATCTTCCAATTCCTTATTGAATTGCCCCATCAAGCTCTCAGCATTCGCAGACAGTTTCTCTGTTGTTCCTTGTGCATTTTCTAGCTCACGATTGAAGCTGCTAAAGATCTGATTGACACTATCAGCTGCCTGCACATTGGTCTGTGAAGAAGACTTAACGCCAGAAGTTGAAGACAGCAAGGATGAGAATTCTGAATTCAGAGATGACAAATCGGTGTCTGTTTTAGCCAATGCATCTGTAGAAGAAGCCTGAGCTTTTGAAATATCTGACATTCTAGTTTGTAGATTTTCATAAAGTTTGAGCTGTTCTCCAATCTCTTCTGCGAGTTTAGCGTTCGTTCCTTTGACGTCTTCAATCTTGTTTTTCAAGTTACTAATCGTTTCATCTAAGGTTTCTTTAACCCCTTGACTCTTACCATCGTTACTTTTAGACAAGCTATTTTGATAACTATCTAGATTCGAATTAATAGCATTTATCAAAAGGGTAGATAAAGATTCAGACATATCTTTATTTTTTAACTCATCAAAAGAATTATAAGCTTGGATTAAAGACATAACGTGTTGATAGGCAGAAGAAATCTCTTGTACTTTAGCTCCATACGCCGCTGCCGCTTTTTGTGCATCCTCTACATTCACCGGCGCACTTGCAACCTTAATACCATTCAGAGAAATATCAATTGAGCTGTCAACTGAAGTGGCTGCAGCATCATTAGCTACATTGAACTGCACATTAAAATTAGCGCCTTCAGCCAAATTAATTTCTTGCCCATTTGTTACTGTTTCGCCATTGTATGTAATAGTTTTAATTGTTACACCTGTTGGTGGAGTGACTGACAAAGTAGCCTTTCCAACCTGGCTATTAACTGGGCTGGCTGTAGAGCTAGCCGCTTTCTCTGCAGCTGCTGCCAAATTGTCTAACTCAGCACTTCCATTTCCTTGTGGTGTTCCGAATTGCGAAATGGTTGAATAGTCAAGAGCAGGAACAGGCAATCCGAATTTCACCTCTGTTGGTTGAGAAGCTGGCAAAGCTTTTACTGCTTCAGCTATTTGTGCCTTCAAAGAAGCATCGTAGCTTGTTGTAGCATCTCCTAACACTGCGCTAAGAGTAATAGGCTTGCCTTCTTCAACACCATAGTAGGTCCTTAATTTATTATCAACAAAGTCCTTAATCTGTTGTTTATGGACATCTAATTGCCCACGTTCAGTTTCCAAAGCAGTTTCCAAATCCTGTAATTGCTGACTGACATTATCAGCATCAACATCTTTTACTTCATCGGTCGGGCCAAGCTGTTTAGTGAAATTTTTTTGTGTTTCTTCTAACTTAGCGTAGAGTTTTTGAGTATCATCATGGACAACTTTTTCATCCATTTCCATCAGTTGCTTCATAAAAGCGGCATAGTTGATTTGGTCATCTGCCCGCTGTTTGAGAAGGCTATCAAAATTCTTTCCATAAGTCGCCTGAGAATTATCCAAGTCGTCGAAAGCCTTAGCATAAGTTTCCAGAGTCGTCTTCAGAGAGTTATTGGCTTCGACAGATGAGGCAGACATACTAACCAACGTTGGGAAGATATTCTTAGAGCCAATCGCAGACTCCAACAAGTTGGTTCGATAATTGCCAATATTGGTAATTTGCACCTCTGAACTAGCCTGCACATTTTGCTGGGCTGTATAAAGATTGCTCAGGATGCTAGCCATATACATATCAACCAACTGGCTATTCAAATCCGCGATAATATCCTTAGCTAGATTATTAGCTTCATTTTCAATCTGCTGATTTCCAGCAGCATTGACCTTATAAGTGACGATTGTCCGATCTGCACTGATAGCATTGACATCTAGCACTTTTTCCGAAAAGTCACTTGGAATGGTCACGACCAGTTGATATTTGCCATTTTCCAGGCCAGCATCTGCAGCTCCACGCGTCACGATGTACCAGTTTTGAGAGTCATCCCGTTCTAGATTTTTGACATAGCTAGCTCCAAGATTATACTCTTTCTTGTCAACCTTAACAGCCCGATCTTCATTGACGACCGCGACATTCAGTTTAGTTTTTTGATCCGTTTTAATCTTGCTGTCTCTAGCGCTGCTTGTATTCTTCTGCACTGCAACATTCAGCGTCACTACTGCAGCCAGCAAGGCGATGACTAAAGCAACGTTTCCTATATACTTAAGTATTTTTTTATTTCCCATGGATGTAAATTTCTTTTTCTTTTTAAATTTTTTAGTTTACTGTTACATAAAAAAGCACACAGAAAGACACAAACAGCTCTAACAGTCTAATTCAGATGTTGATTCAGATTGTCAGAGCTTGCCTTTACATTGCAGTGATTTTCTTATCAAATATGAAAGAAACTGCCTTTTTTTCATTTTTAATCTTTACAAAAATAGGAAGGCTCTTGCCTTCCTAAAGCCGTTATAACAAAATTAGTGAATTTGTGAAGCAATACTTTCATCTGTTTCTTCAACAATGTCAGCAACTTTAAGTAACTGAGCATTAATATCTTGAAGCAAGTGTGCAAATTCTTCAATCTTTGGAGATAGTGCTTCAAATTGTGCATCAAAGCTACGAAAAGCAGAACCATCCCAGTTTCCTCTGATAACTTCTTGTTCATGTTTTAAGCTGCTAAGAACTTGACTAACATCTTCAGAACCACGAGTATATTTTTGCGCAGAAGTTCGAAGATCTTCTGGAGTTAATTTAATTTGTGCCATAGTTGTTTCTCCTTTAGCAAATTTATATAACGGGTACATTATATCAATAATCACTTTATGTTTCAAGCTTTTAATGATATTTTTTTCAAAAATATGTTGACACATTGTCAACCCGTTTCGTCGAATCTTTTGATACTATAACGTTTATGCCTGTTAGACTCAAGCCTTTAAAACCCCAATTTCTCAAAAATAAGCTGATAGTTTTCTTGGATTTGGTCTAGGCTAACAGTAATCTCCTCACGATTATGATTGTTCTTAACAGTCACCTGACCGCTTTCCACTTCGCTTTCACCCAAGGTGATAAGAGTTTTGGCCTTAAAGATATCTGCGGATTTGAACTGAGCCTTGAGCTTGCGGTCAAGATAATCCCTCTCTGCTGCAAAGCCCTGTGCGCGGAGAGCCTGCACTAACTCCAAAGCTCTTCCATTGGCACTAGCTCCTAGAACAGCTACATACACATCCAGAGCGGTTTCAATCGGCAACTCTACTCCTTGCTTGTCAAGTACGAGAAGCAAACGTTCTAAGCCCATACCAAAGCCAACACCTGGTGTTTCAGGTCCGCCAAAGTAAGCCACCAGCCCATCATAACGGCCGCCAGCACAAATAGTCAGCTGACTGCCAGCCACCTCTGTCGTAAACTCGAAAATTGTGTGATTATAGTAGTCCAAGCCACGGACCATGTTGGTATTGATAATATAAGGAATCTGCAAGGTCTCCAGCATGGAGCGAACGGCCGCAAAGTAAGTACTACTCTCCTCATCCAGATAGTCCAGAATAGACGGTGCACCTTCTACTGCCGCCTTGTCTTCGGGTTCCTTAGAATCCAGCACACGCAGCGGATTCTCCTCCAAGCGACGTTGGCTATCTGCTGAAAGGCTAGCCTTCAGCGGAGTCAGATAATCAATTAAGGCCTGACGGTAAGCAGCTCTGCTCTCAGGATTCCCCAGCGAGTTAAGCTCCAAGCTGACATTAGTAATACCAATATCCTTGAAAAATTGAGCCGCCATGGCAATCATTTCTACATCTGTAGCAGGATTGCTAGATCCAAAGCACTCTGCACCAATCTGGTGAAACTCCCGCAGACGGCCAGCCTGAGGCCGCTCATAGCGGAACATAGAGCCCATATAATAGACTTTGACAGGCTTTTGCACTTCAGGAGCAAAAAGTTTATTCTCTACATAAGAACGCACCACAGGCGCTGTCCCCTCTGGACGCAGCGTGATATGACGGTCGCCCTTATCATAGAAGTCATACATTTCCTTAGTCACAATGTCTGTCGTATCCCCGACAGAGCGGCTAATGACTTCATAGTGCTCAAAAATTGGCGTACGAATTTCACCGTAATTATATTTTCTAAATGTCTTGCGGGCAAAGTCTTCTACATACTGCCACTTGGCTGATTCCTGAGGAAGAATGTCCTGAGTTCCTTTAGGTTTTTGTAATTTCATCTTCTGACCTCCGCCTTCTTTAGTACTTATATTCTATCATAAGTCCGCCATTTTGAGGAGCCCGAAAGGGATTTTTCATTTGGAAGAACTAAATCCGTTTTCATGTTCCAAAATAGCTTGAAAAAAAGTCAGAATTGTGAGAAAATAAAAACAATTCAACTCAGATAGAAGGGGATAGCCATGAGAGACGATATCAAAATCAATGACCGAGCAGCTGCAATTCAGGATAAATTGGTGGAGAAGCTCGAGCGTATTTACGATCCGGATGTAGAGCTGGATGTCTATAACTTAGGGCTGATTTATGAAATCAACTTAGACGAAAATGGCCACTGCAAGGTTGTCATGACCTTTACCGATACAGCCTGTGATTGTGCTGAGAGTCTACCCATCGCCATTATGGACTCTCTTAAAAAAATAGATGAGATTGAAAGTGCCTCTGTTGAGGTTACTTGGTCTCCTGCTTGGAAAATCACCCGTATCAGCCGTTTCGGCCGCATTGCTCTGGGAATCAGTCCTAGATAAGAAGACGACTAGTTCATCTACATTTAAAGTAAAAATATCAAACCCGCTAGAAAAACTAGCGGGTTCTTTTGTCATATATAAGCTATTTTTTACC
>ERZ773197.2250-NODE-2250-length-12377-cov-26.202970_pt1 | contig 12377 bp, 9 predicted proteins | sample MGYA00580999_ERZ773197 | MGnify/ENA primary metagenome ERZ773197 (study PRJEB29015, sample SAMEA2738166) | human oral metagenome | biome: human oral; feature: human-associated habitat; material: saliva | place: China | collected 2185 ...
AAACTAAAAGGCTTATTACTAAAATTATCAATAGATGTTCTTTTTATTTCAACTATCTCATCTTCCTTAGAAGAACTATTATTAATATTAAAACTATCTATCTTCCTAATAAAACTATTAAATTCAAACTCTTCCAAATAAGATAAAAACTTTTCTCTATCAATACCTAAGTATTTACAATCTTCTAAAGTAAAATTAATAGGTACATCTCTAAATATAGTCGCAAGATAATAAGATGTATAGGCATCATCCTTACCATTAATTAACTTTTCTTTTAACTTACCACTAATATTATCAATATTTTCATATACTCCATCTAAACTACCATATTTAGTAATCAGACTAATCGCAGTCTTTTCACCAATTCCTTTTACCCCAGGTAAATTATCAGAAGGATCACCCATCAAGGCTTTTAAATCTATCATTTTAATTGGACTAGTACCATACATTTCCATAAATTTATTAGGATCAACGTATATAGAATCATTACTCTTTAATAATTTCATATTAACTTCATCACTAACTAATTGTAATAAATCTTTATCACTACTTACGATAGTAGCATGAAACTTATCCTCTTCATCTACTATCTTACTTAAAGTACCAATAATATCATCTGCTTCATAATTTTCTATTTCAAAATATTTAATACCCATCGCATCAAGTACTTCTTTCGCAACAGGAAATTGTTGTTTTAATTCTATAGGCGTCTCATTTCTACCAGCCTTATAAAAGTTATACTCTTTATGTCTAAATGTTTTACCCTTATCAAAAGCAACTAATATATAATTAGGTTTTTCCTCTAATATTATTTTATGCATCATACTAATAAATCCATATAATGCATTAGTAGGAAATCCCTTAGAATTTTTCATAATAATACCATTATATGCAGTACCGTAATAACTTCTAAATACTAAGTTATTTCCATCTACTAAAATTATTTTTTTCATTATATCACCAATATTAGTATAACATAACTTATTTATTTATTGTGACCTCATTACGATATTTAACATTATATCTTTCTACTGTATCACTTATATTATATAAAGCTAAAACAAATAAGCCATACACTCCTAATATAAACACAATTTTCTTAATTTTTTCTATAAACATAATTTCACTCTCCTCTTCATGTTTCTATCTTAACTCGAACAATCGTTCAAGTCAAGAATATAAAAACATTTGTTTGACTTTTTACACTTTTAATAGTAAACTTTATTTAGGAGGTAACTATGGAAAAGTTAACTACAAGACAAGAATTTATATTAAAAGCAATAAAAAAACTTATTGCTGAAAACGGATATCCACCAACTGTAAGAGAAATTGGTAAACTAACAAACTTATCTTCACCCGCAACAATACACTTTCATATAGAAAAACTTGCAGAAAAAGGATATATTAAAAAAGATAGTACAAAAAATAGAACATTAGAACTTTTGGTTCCAAATGAATATCTAGAACAAAATGATGACGTAATCAAAGTACCACTACTTGGTAAAGTAACTGCAGGCACACCAATAGAAGCAATAGAAACACCAGATGAAGTATTTTCTCTTCCAAGAGAATTAATACCTAAAAATAAAGAAATATTTACTCTAAAAGTATCAGGTGAATCTATGATAAACGTAGGAATATATGATAGAGATATTCTAATTGTAGAAAGAACAAATGTTGCGAAAAATGGTGATACAGTAGTTGCGATGAACGAAGATAATGAAGCTACTGTAAAGACATTTTATAAAGAAAATGGCTATTTCCGTCTACAACCAGAAAACGATACAATGCAACCAATAATTCTTAAAACGGTAACAATTCTAGGTAAAGTAATAGGTCTCTATAGAAAATTTTAAAAAAAAGGCAAATCAATGATTTGTCTTTTTAATTATTTCCTTTACTACATAATTAGATATAAGTAAACCACCTACCGCAGGTACAAATATACAAGAAGCAATATCGCCATCAGTATCGATACATTTCTCATTACTTGATAATACAACAATATCTCTACTACTAACACTCTTTCTTAACTTCTTCGCAATAGGATCATAACTAGTCTTATCAAGTGTAGTTATTTCTAACTTACTAGGATCGATCTTTCTACCAGTACCACAACTAACTATTTCTCTAATACCTCTTAACTTACATTCTTCTATTAATTTAATCTTAGTAGGCATATAATCTATCGCATCAATAATAAAATCTACCTTCTTAGAAAATAAAAGTTCTATATTAGAAGTATCAATAAATTTATCAATCTTATTAACCACAATATCTGGATTAATATCTTTAATCCTCTCTTCAAATAAATCTACTTTCTTACAACCAACATTAGAATTAAGCGCAATAATTTGTCTATTAATATTACTAGAATCAACTATATCCCCATCGACAATAGTAATCTCTCCAATAGAAGATCTAACTAAACCCTCTACTACATATCCTCCTACTCCGCCTAATCCTAATACTAGTACATGACTATTTCTTAACTTATCAATACTATCTTTACCAATTAAATTTTCAAATCTTATAAAATTAGACATCTTTTTTCTCCAATATCTTCTTCTCTTCACTTAATTGTCTCTTTGATTTAATTAAATTTAAAGAATTACCAGTAACTAATTTACTTATAGTATTAAGCCTATTATATATCTCCATATTACTATAACTAATAGAGTAATATCTATCTATATTATGCTTATCTCGACTATTTATTTTATTAAATACTTTCATAACCTTCTTATAATCATCCTCTAATACAGTAGAATTATCTATAACTATTCCTTCAAACATGTTTAAACCATTTATAATATCAATAAGATAACTAAGTCCTGCTCCCTCTATTAACATAGGCCAACGACTACTATCCTTTACTGTTCTAACAATACTTTCTAAACTAGCAATGTCTCCATCAGTTATTTTATCAAATCCACACTCACTAAGTACTAAATATCTACCTTTATTAATATCTGGAACCATCTTTCTAATATCAGTAATACATCTATCATATAATTTATTAATCATTAAAGAATCACTTTTAACAGGACCACTAACTTTATATATATCATAAGTCTTACTATTACTTCTACTTAAAGTATTAATTTTAATATTAGATGAATTTCTATATGCATTATTAACTATAAAATCATATTGACTAACTTTATTATAATTAGAAAACTTAAGATTATTTATAACTATATCACTAGGATTTACATTATCACTACCAACAATCTCAGTATTTTTAAGTTTAAAACACACATTTAATATTCTATTTTTATTTATAATTGGAAGAATTAACATATCTTCACCTCGCGCATGATATTATATCACACATTAGAAAATAATAAAAGCAGTACTTACGTACTGCTCTTTTATAACTAGAAGTCATTCCGGCAACGATTAAAACCTGTATTTACAGGTGGGTGAATATACGCTAACTTTAGGATTCTTAATTATATTAAGCATTCGACACCATTAGCTGTTCCATTCTCCCTTATCGTCACTTCGTTGGTTTTAATAAAGCTCTAGAATTGTTTACCTTCTAGTAATTTTATTATACCACATTTTTATATTTTTTAAATATATATAACCTCTCTTTACATAATTTCATCGTCTAATATATCACTGTTATTAACATTTTCTTCTAAAAAATAAATTAATGCATCTAGTGATATAGTAACTTCTTCTTTAGTCTTATTATTCTTAATTGTTATTTCATTATCTAATAATGAATTATCATTTAATACAGCAATAAATTTAGAATTTAATCTATCAGCTTGCTTAAATTGTGATTTTAAACTTCGACCATTATATTCAGTCTCTACTTTAAAGCCAGCATTTCTTAACATATCTGTTAAATATATAGCATTCTTCTTTTCACTATCCGAAACATACATTAAAAATAAATCAATACTATTGTCAATTGGCAATTTAACTTCTTCAAGTATTAAAGCTTGGACTAGTCTTCCTACTCCACTAGCAAATCCCATACAAGCAGTTTCTGGTCCACCTAGATCTTTAACTAAGTCATTATATCTACCACCAGCACCAAGTACATTATTAGTACCAAATCCATCTACCTTAGCCTCTATTTCAAATACAGTGTGAGAATAATAATCAAGTCCTCTAACAACAGTATCATCAACTACATAATTAACTCCAAGTAAATCAAGACATTCTTTAACTTTATTAAATCTATCTCTACTATACTCATTTAAATAATCACTTATCTTAGGAGCATTTTTCATTATTTCAGTTTCTTTATCTACTTTACAATCTATCATTCTAAGAGGATTCTTATTAAGTCTATCATGACAATCACTACATAAACTATCAATACAAGGAGTAAAGTATTTAACTAAAGCTTCTCTATAATTATCTCTAGATTCTTTATCTCCTAAACTATTGATATTAACTTTAATTTGTTTTAATCCTAACGCCTTAAATATATTAACTGCTAAAGATATAACTTCAGCATCTACCATAGGATCATCACTACCAAGTACCTCTACTCCAAATTGAGTAAGTTCTCTGTCTCTTCCACTTTGAGGTCTTTCATATCTATACATTGTGCCATTATAATATACTTTAATAGGTTGAGTAGCATCCCCATACATCTTGTTTTCAATATAAGCTCTAGCAACTCCTGCAGTACCTTCTGGTCTTAATGCAATATGTCTTTTACCTTTATCATAAAAGTCATAAGTCTCTTTACTAACTATGTCACTAGCTTCACCTATTCCTCTATGAAATAAAGTATAATCCTCAAATATAGGAGTTCTAATATAATTATAATTATATTTTTCTAATATATCATCAACTACACTATTAACATATTGCCAAATCTTAGCTTCTCTTCCAAATAAGTCATTACAACCCTTTTGTCTTTGTATCATAAATTCTCCTTTTCTAAACTAATTGTAATTGGTCCAATATTAGTAAAACTAATCTCCATATCTCCACCAAATACACCAGTTTCAACTTTAACATATTTACTTAATTCTTTATTAAATTCTTCATATAAAGGTAGTGCCTTATCTCCACCTAACGCGTTAACATAACTAGGTCTATTACCTTTCTTTGTATCAGCATATAAAGTAAACTGACTAATAGAAAGTATCTCTCCACCTACATCTAGTATACTCTTATTCATAATACCATTACAATCATCAAATATTCTAAGATTAACTATCTTATTAACTAAATACTTAATAGTATTAGAATCATCTCCTAAAGTAAATCCAACAAGTACCATTAATCCACTCTTAATATGTCCAACACATTTATTAGAAACTACACAACTAGCCTCACCACTTCTTTGTACTATTACTCTCATTTAATCCCTCTTTCTACATTAGTAATAAATTTAAGTTTATTTAAACTATTAATTATCTTATCTATATGTAAATTATCAGTAACATATAAACTAACATCATATATTAATTGACCATGAGAATTTATCGTTTTAAACTCAACGACATTAACATTATGCATAGAAATATTTTGCATTATATCAAGCATATAACTCTTAGTCTCATTACTATATATTATTAAATTAGTTAAATACTTATGTCCCTTATTTTGATTATTCCAAGTAACTTCCACACATCTATCAGATATATCACCTATATTATGGCATATACTTCTATGTACAGTAATACCATTACCTTTAGTAATAAACCCAATAATATCATCTCCCATTACAGGATGACAACAATTAGCTATATTAACCTTTACCTTATCAATACCACTAACTATAATATCAGCATCATTTTCTATCTTAACTATTTTAGGTTTAGTATCAACTACTTCTTCTTCTTTATAAATTAAATTAATTAGTCCATTAGGAGAAATAATATCATTACCTATTCCTAAATATATATCTTCTAAACACTCAACATCTTTATATTCTTTAATAAACTTTTCCATATTAGTATTATTAAAGAAATCAGCAATTGGTAATTTTCTCTTTCTTAATTCTTTTTCTATTATATCTTTACCACGTTCAGTATATATTTCTTTCTCATTTTTAGCAAAATAACTCTTTATCTTACTCTTAGTCTGAGGCAATTTACACATACTTAACCACTCACGTGAAGGCACAGTAGACTTATTAGTACGAATATTTACTACATCCCCATCTTGTAATTCATAGTCAAGCGGTACAATAGAATCATTCGCAATAGCACCTATCATAGTATCTCCAACTCTACTATGTATCTTATAAGCAAAATCTATTGGAGTAGATCCAATTGGTAAACTAATAACATCTCCCTTAGGAGTATATACATATATACTATCTCTATTTAATACTTTCTCTTCTACTTCATTAATAAAATCTTCATTAGTTAAATTATCTTGTTGTAAATCATAAATAGATTTAAATAATTGTAATTTCTGTTCTAATTTATTTTCTAAATTAGCTTCTTGAAGACTACCCTTATTTTCTTTATAACTCCAATGTGATGCAATTCCATTTTCAGCTATCTCATTCATTTCATATGTTCTAATTTGTATTTCAAATAAATATCCATCTACTCCAAATACTGTAGTATGAAGTGACTGATACATATTAGGTTTAGGCATAGCAATATAATCTTTAAATCTATTAGGCATAGGCTTAAATTTAGAATGTATTAATCCAAGTACTATGTAGCAATCATCTACACTGTCTACTAGTATTCTTAATCCAAATAAATCATATATATTAGAAAAATTCTTACCCTTAGCTAACTTATTATAAATACTATATATTGATTTAGCACGCCCCGCTATCTCATGTTTAATATTATTATCTATCATAATAGTATCTACAATATCTTTCATATTAGTAACAGTATTTTCTCTTTCGACTTTAGTTTTATTAAGTCTCTCAGCTATTTCATAATATACATCAGGTTTCAAATATCTTAAACTTAAATCTTCCAATTCACTCTTAAGCTTATGAATACCCAAATGATCTCCAATAGGTACTAATATATCAAGTATCTCACGAGCACGAGACTTCTGTTCATCTTCTGGTAAAGACCATAAAGCTCTCATAGAACAAACAGCATCAGCTAACTTAATAATAATTACTCTGACATCTTCACTCATTCCTACTATTATTTTTTTATAATATTCTTTTAAATAATCACTATCAGTAGAAAACTTTAATCTTGTAAGTTTAGCTACTCCATCAACAAGTAAACTAATCTCTTCTCCAAACTTCTCTTTAATTTCATCACATGTTGTATTTCCACATATTACTGTGTCGTGCAAAAGTCCTGCACAAATACTTTGCGAATCAGCAAATACCCCTGTTAAAACATATGAAACACTAAGAGGATGAGTAATATAAGGTTCCCCTGTACTATAATTATCCCCCTCGTGCTTTAAAGACGCAAAAAGATAAGCATCTTTTATAATAGAAAGCTCATCTTCACGAATATATTTACTTGCTTCTTCTAATAAATTATCTATAGTAACTGTCTTTTTAGACATACCATCACATCCTTATTTATTTTTTATTTTTTTAGTCTCTATTGCTATAAATATTACTCCAGCAATAAATATAGAAGAATAAGTTCCAGCAATAAGACCTATAAGCATAGCAATATTAAATGTCATAATTCCACTTGATGCAAGTATTGTTAATGCAATAATTGGAAGTAAAGTTGTAAATGTTGTATATATAGTTCTACCAAATGTAGAAGCAATTGATTGATTACAAATATTAACTAAATCAAGAGCAGTAATTTTCTTATAATCAACACCATCTAAATTTTCTCTAATTCTATCAAATACTACAATAGTATCATTTATTGAATATCCAATTATAGCAAGTACTGCTGCAATGAATAATGAACCAAGTTCTAATCTAAATATTGCAAACATAGCAAACATCATCGCAACATCGTGTAATAGCGCTACTACTCCACCAATTGCATAACTGAATTTGAATCTAATACCAACATATATAATAATACCAACAAATGAAAGTATAATTGCTAAAGTAGCATTCTTAATTAATTCTTGTTTAACAATATTAGTAACTACTCCAATATTTACTTTAGCTTTATATTTATTTTCAAAATAAGACTTAACACTCTTAACTTTATTACCATCTAATGCACTCTTAACTCTAATATCTACTTGATTTTTATTTATATTAATCTTTCTAGCATCAAGTCCTAATTCATTTAGTGAAGAAGTAATATTTTTATTATCAACCTTTTCATTAGTAATAATTGAAATAGATGTACCAGCCTCATAATCAATAGATAACTTAAATCCATAGAATAAAGCAATTAAACCACCAACTACAATAAGAATAGAACTAATTGCTATAAATAATTTACTATGCTTTAAAAAGTTAACATTCTTAAATGGTTGATATTTAATCTTTTCATTCTTCTTAATATCAGGAATATTACTTCCTTTAACATTTATAAATAGCATCAATTTATCATTAAAGTAATTACTCTTAACAAATACACTCATAATTATTCTAGTAATAAATACCATAGTAAACATAGTAACTAATACTGTAATAATTAACATAGTCGCAAATCCTTTGATTGATGACTCACCAAATATAAACATTATTACAGCAATAATCAATGTAGTTAAATTAGAATCTAGTATTGCAGAAAAGCTTTCTTTAGAACCTTCAGAAAAAGCCATAGGTAAGCTCTTACCCTTATATAACTCATCCTTAATTCTAGAAAAAGTAATAACATTTGAATCTACTGCCATACCAACACCTAAAACTAAAGCAGCTATACCAGGTAATGTTAATACTCCACCAACAGTCCAGAATGTTGCAAAAGCTAAGAAAGTATAAAGTAACATAGAAATAGATGATATTAATCCTACAAAATGATAAACAACTATCAAGAATAACATAATAAGAATTATCGCTATAATTCCAGCATATAAAGTAGAAGTTAATGTAGCATCTCCAAAACTAGCTCCAACTGTATTTGAACTAATTTCAGTAAGTTTAGCTGGTAAACTTCCACTATTTATTAAATCAACTAAATTACTAGCCTCTTCTTTTGTAAAATTACCTTGTATTATAACATCACTCGCAAATCCTTGAGAAACTGTCGCAGCAGACAAACAATTAGATTTCTTAGTTCCACACAAATTACCTTCACTCTTATAAGAATCAAATAATTCATTATAATCTAACCAAACTACCATAAGTTTATTTTCACTCTTACTTAACTTATTAGTAACTTCATAAAACTTATTCTTATCTTTTACTGATAATGCTACCGCAGGATTTCCACTTTGATCTTGTGAAAGTTTAGCTCCTCCAGCTTTTAAAACATCACTACTCATAAGTAATTGATCATTAGTATCTCTAAAAGATAAAGTCGCAACACTAGATAAAGTATTTCTAGCTTCATCAGGATTTTTAACCCCAGCTAACTTAACTCTAATCTTATCATTACCTTCTATTTCAATTTCAGGCTCACTAACTCCAAGACTATCAATTCTCTTAAGTAAAGTCTTATATGTAGCTTTAATTTTTTCACTATCCATAGGAGACCCATCAATAGAATTTACCTTATATAATATTTCAAAACCACCCTGTAAATCTAATCCAAATTTTAAATTATTAAATAATGGTATAAATGATGTAGTAATAGCCAAACTAATTAATAATAAAAATACCAACCTATTAATCATAATTCCTTTATTTGTAGATGCGCCTCTCTTAATAATGAAACAACCTATCATACTAATAATATAAAATATTAAATAATAATATAATTTAATAGATAAACTCTTAAATATATACTTATTTAGTATTAAACAAACTATAAATATACAAAAATTAATTATAGTAGAAAATACTATTCTCTTACCTTTCTTCATATCTTTATCTAAAAATATTAAAATATTAGGTATCAATATCATAGATAAAGCAATTAATAAAATAAACAAAATATTCATAAATCCTCCATATCATATTTATCAATACTCATAATATCACTTACTATATCACAAAGTAATAAATTATGAGATTGTTTCCACTTTTTAGTAAGCAAACTCCATATTTTAATAGGACTAACTTTAACCCCTATATTATTAAGTTCTCTAACCTTTACTAATAAAGCCGGAAGGCATCTTTTATATAACTCATTTAAACTAGTTATATTATCAACCATAAATACTCCTTTAAACATTTATATTATAACTAATAAATAAAGAAAAATAAAGAAAATATATCATTTTAAAATTTATTTTTATTGAAAATTTAAAGTCTTATTAAACAAATAAAAATATGTAGAAATAAATTCTACATATTTAATTAGTATATTATGGTTGATATTCAATTACTGTATTATTTTGAACTCCCCATCTTGCATTAGGAATAGCTCCCTCTGGTCTCTTAACTATTAATTTAGCGTTTCTTAAAAACCAAAATGCCTTTGGATGAATTTCTTGCATTGTTGCTGGTATTACAATTGTTGGAGTTGTTCCAGCTTCGTTATAACCTATTCCAAATTCTCCTATTTTCTTCATATTTGGGCCTAAATCTACAGTTGTAAATAAACTTTCATATAAAGCATGATTTTCAACTTCTTCTGCTCTTGTAATTTTTATATTTTGAATTCTAGTTGATAAAAATGCTTCGCTAGGAATCTTTAAGCTACTATCCCAAGTAAGATTCTTAATCTTTCCACTTCTTGAAAAAATTCCTTTTTCTACTTCATTTAAAGTATTAGGTATAACTATTTCTTCTATATCTAACTTATTAGCTGCAAATGCTCTAAATTTTATTTTTTCTATTAATGGAGAAATTTTTAAATTAACTACACCTGAATTTTCAAATGCTTTTACTCCAATTACTTTACTGTTTGAAACATCTACATTTTTTATAGTTCCTGCTGCAAATGCTAAATCACCAATTTCTGAATCGTTTAAAACTTTAAGACTATTAACATTCTTAGTATTAGAATAGAACGATTCTGCACCAACTAATTTAACAGTTGATGGTATTACAAGTTCTTCTTGAACAAGTGGATTATCACGAAATGCTTTAAATTCTATAGTTTCAAGTCCTTCATGTAATGTTATTTTCTTAGTACCAAGATAATTAAATGAATATTCACCTATCTTCTTAGTATTACTTATTTCTATTTCTTCTATTTTATTAGGGTTAGCCGAGTATGTTGTTCTAGCAAAATGCATTGGCGTTGTTGCTTTAGCTTTATAGTCTAATTTTTTAATGTTTAATCCATATTTTGTTTGTAATAGACCTTCTCCAATTGTTTCAATACTTTCAGGTATTAATAATTCATTTTGATTAATTCTATTATCATTAAATACTCCTCTTCCAAGTGTTTTTATAGTATTAGATAATTTTAGTTTTTCCACTTCTACATTGCTAAATGCATAATCAGCTATATTTTGAGTATTACTTATTTCTATTTCTTTTATCTTACCTAATCTAAATGCATTAGAATAAACTTCTTTTGCTTCTAATATTAATTTATTTATTTTCTTTTCACTTGAATAAAATGCATTATTAACTACTTTTTCTACACTTGCTGGAATTTTTAATTCATTTTGAACTATTGCTGTATTTTGGAATGAACTACCTCCAATAAATTTTGTTTTTTCTCCAAAATCAACTGTTTTAACTTTACTATTGAAGAAAGCTCCTTGTCCAATTACTGCTCTTCCTTCAAATTTAAGATTGTCTATATTGGCTTGATCAAATACATTTGAATAAATTGCTGTATCACCCTTAAATATAACATTTGTAGCGTGTATATTTGATGATTTAAAAGCTGATGATTGCACACTAGTAACAGTTTCTGGAATAACAATATTAGTTTGATTTAATTTAGCTTGTAAAAATGCTTCGCTAGAAATGGTATTTGTATTACCCAAATCAAGTTCTTCTATTTCAGTAAATCTAAATGCTGATCTACCAATTTGTACTGATCCAGGTATTTCTAACTTTTTAATTTTACTTGATGAAAACGCTGTTTCTCCAATATTGGTATTTCCTTTTATTACTAAATTTCCATATTCTGCAGTTGTACTATCAAAAGCGTTACTTCCTATTGTATTAAGAGTTGATGGTAATACTAATTCAGATTGATTTATTGGATTATCTTTAAATGCGCGAGCTTGAATATCTTTTAATCCTTCATTGAATTTTACTGATGTTATTCCTTTATTTTGGAATATGCCAGCGTTTATTCCTATTATATTTTTACCATTTTGACTTGTTGGTATTACTACATCTTTTGGACATGCTGCAAAGTCATATCCTGTTATATATCCATTACTTGCTACTGCGAAACATTCGTTCTTTGTCTTTATATCAATATTTCTTTCGCTTACATTCCCTGCTTTATCTTTTACTC
>ERZ773197.2251-NODE-2251-length-12375-cov-10.735552_pt1 | contig 12375 bp, 13 predicted proteins | sample MGYA00580999_ERZ773197 | MGnify/ENA primary metagenome ERZ773197 (study PRJEB29015, sample SAMEA2738166) | human oral metagenome | biome: human oral; feature: human-associated habitat; material: saliva | place: China | collected 2185 ...
TTGTATTACACTCTTATATAATATATATATAATAAAAAGAAAAGCTCTGCCACTATATGGTAGCAGAGTATTTTTCTTTTGGGCTCATAAATTTTCTATTTTATTTTATAAAAGAAAGTGTAAAGTATGTAAATCGGTTTAAAAACATACTTACAGTTATTATAATAATATATATAGAATAAGAAGTCAAGAATTAATTCTTTTAATTTTTATTCAGTAGGGTCTTTTCTTATATATATAATATATAAAACAAAAAGACTTTCTTTAGTTACGCCGAAAGGTGGTGAGTAGAAACATAACCAAGAAAGTCATTTTTGCATATTTAATATTATAAGGAGATATTTCACTATGCATCAAAGGACTATATATATTGAGCGCGTGTGAAATAGTGTAAGAGAAGAGTGTGGATATTCTGTGAGGCCAGCTCTTCCTTACACTATATATATTAATATAAAGAGAGAATTGTGTCAAGAACTTTTTTATAAAATTATATAAAAAGTTTTCTCTTCTTATATTAGTATACATAGATTACGATAGTAATCTGGTAAACAGGTTTCGTCCGCCACAAATATTTTTTTTATTTTTTTGTATGTAATGTGATTAACAGAAACCAAAGTGCTATTAATATATATATACATTATATATATGTTTTTTGAAGCACATATATTTAATTTTTTGAATATATAATTCACACGGCAACGCCATAATACTCTGGTTTAGATATAGTATTGATTATCTATGTGGAAACGCACGGCGTAGAATGATACTGAGATGATATGCTTATTCAATGCCAGTGCCCGTAGGGTTATTCTATTTTTATTCTTGTGTACCCGAAGCATCGAAGCACTTGTATTCTTTCTCCCAAATACATGTCTTGCTGATACTTTTATAATATCTGGGATACAATAAAAAGAAGCCCACAAAACAATGAAAAGCTTACTTCTTTTTATGTACCCACCACTATTATACAAGGTAATCTGTATCATCGTGATATCACCTGCCTTTCTAGATACTTTTAACGACATTCCAGGTCTACAAATTTTATTCTAAAATTTTTTATTTTAAATTATCAAAAAATACTTGACTTTGTTGTTTACTTATATTATTATGTAGATAACATATAAAAGCTGTTGAGTGTATTGAACATCTTTTTAAAAACATAAACGTTAATACACAGTGGCCTATCTACTGAATATAGGAGGGTGCTTCATAGGACGAAACCTACACTAGACTGCGACGTCTATAAAAAGTTACTAGGAGACCAGTTGGAGACGCACAACTATAAAACGGTAGTTTTACCAGCTCATTCAGAGAATCGGTACGGCATGATTTGTTTAGCAGTCATACTCGTTTAAATACTACATAGACAATGCTAGTATATGGGTATAGTAAATATAGACTCTGATTGTCGTAAAAGGGGAAGTGGTTTCTGCTCCTCTCTAGTCTTATTATGATATTGCTAATAATAAGATAAATCAAACAGGGTCTTATTTGTGTACTCAAAAATAGTCGTTGAGTAAGATATACTGTATCAGCAAATAAGAAGTTACATAGATAATCTGTCATAGTTACTGTATCTATGTAAGGGCTCACTGAATATTGTGTAGGATATTGGGATTACTCTTAACCTCTTGTGTGAACAAGAATCTCTAGGACTGAGTATGAGATAGAGCATAGCCTAATCGCTATGTTAAGGTTTCGGTTATCGTTGACTAGGGATAATTACGTCCAAAATCAGATAATAATATATAATCCTGTTTACCTAAATACAATATTTCAAAAGAGCTTTTAAGTTTAAATTTATTATCTTGTTTAAAAGAAAATAAAATACAATATAATAATTCTATTTATATGAAACTATATTTTAATATGTATTTCATTACATATTAACTTATAGTTTTTTTTGTTATTAATTAAACTTCAACAATACACGCGGATTATATATTCTTAATTACATAATAAGCTATACAGTATTAATTTAACTCTATGCCACAGGGGAATCAAAAAAGAGTCCTGAAACAGAAACTATAATCTTATTATGTGGCTATCCATCATATATGTGAACGTCAACTATCAGGCTATCTGAAATGATATGTTGCTTATTCTATTAAAACATATATTTTAATATAATATGATATAATCATCTGGTAAACATCAATCATTCATTCTTTTTTACTAGATATGCTAGGCCGCACGTTTATGATTAGATAGAATCTTGGCATAATTCGGCCTTTCGTTAATGATTCGGAGAAAAGCTAAGAGCAGCAACGTTAATATACAAACAAAGCCTTTATAATCTCTGCGGACAGTGGCCGAGAGCCCTTACTACATAGTAAGATACAAATAAGAATTATAAAGTTCTTATTTATTTATTTGAATACTTATAATAGAAATAACCATAATAAATACTCAAATAAATAAATAATATAAGCCCCAGTATCTAGTATTGATTTACCAGATAACTGGGGCTTTACTATTATTTAGATAACACTAAGAAAGACTTAGTGTTACCATTGGAGCATACAAAAGTATCCCCCATTTTGATTGTCCATTTACCGAAGAATGGAGAACGTACTAATTGCTTAGTTTCTTTTTTCCATTCTTCTTGTAAAGGACAATCGAACTTACCTACTACAATGTTGTTGATAAGAATTGCATCATATACAATCTTACCATTTTTATCACGAGCAAAGTCGCGTAATTCTACGCCACATTCTGCACCTCTTTTGAGAATGTCTTTGAGTGGGAAGAATACATTTTTTACACGGATTGTAATATCAGAAATTTCTTTCTGAGATTCCAATTCTTGTTTCATGTGTTTTTTAACAGATTTAGTGGCATAATATTTACCACCTTCTTCTGTAATTACATACATGCCATCAGGAATGCCAACTGCATATGCAGCTTTGCCATCTTTAACTGCATAACAATTATTGAACTCAACCTCTTCGCCAGCTTCGATATCGCACATAATAAGCTTTTGCTTTGCGATATGTTCAGAAGAAATAGTTAATAAGCTATATTCTTCCTTGAGTAATTTCTCAACTAAGCTAGAAGTCATTTCAGATTCTTCAGCATGGTTAACTGGTGTTTCGCCATTCTTACGTGCTAATGCATCAGCATCAGCATCTTTTTTTGCTTGCTTGTCGCAAGCTACTTTAAGAGCAAGAAGAGCTGCTTTTTCGTCAGCTACATTAACAGTTGCAAGAATTTGACGAAGAAGATTTCTTTGACCCATAAAGTAAGGGTCAAATTTAGCACGTGCATTTTCACGTGCTACTTTATCAAGATTTCCTTGCATCATGTCATAGAGTTCTTTTTTATATTCTCTGCCAGCGAAACTCAAGGTCATAAAATCTTGTTGCATCCAATTGATGCAATGTTCTGCCACTTCATGATGAATGTTATTTTGTTGTACATACGCACGTACTTTATCCATACGTTGTACTTTTTTGCTTAACTCTTCAGCGGCTTCTTGTACGATTTCAATAGCAGCATCACGAGTGTCGGACATAACGCTTTTGATAAAGAAACATTCTTCTTCATCCTTGTTCTTGTTAATTTCAACAGAAGCCTCTTTAGCATCCCAGTTAACTTTTACGTTACGAACCTCTTTTAAAGCTGAACGCATACCCTTCAATTTTTCATCAGCCAATACTTCAATTGGCTTAACGAATGTCTTAAAACTGTCGATACCATATTCCTGTGTGTATCGACCCAATGTTTGTAATACACGTGCAGCTACTAATAAAGTAGTATTATCGTTAATATTACCGCTAGCAAGAAGAGCCATGATTTTATTAAGTGCTTCTTCAGAAACATTAAGGGTATCAATCATTGTTCCATATACATGGTCATCATTAACAGATACATCCAATAGGCCTTTAAAAGAATCTATTGTCAAATTAACACTGCCAAGGCAGATACCTAAATTGCGGAAACTTTTCTTTGTTTCTTCGATTAACTTAGCTTGACCAGAGCAGATATTAATTTCAGCCAAACAACTGAAGTCGAAATTGTTGGTTACTACACCAACATCGACCAACTCTTGACGAGCTACTTCGCTCATGTATACGGATGTAATTTCGTTATTATTTAATGCCATTTGATTTACTTTCATTTTATTTTCCTCCTAAAATGAATACTATAAAAATAATTAAAATAAAAGAATCCGCTATTATTCAATAACGGTAATAACGGATTCAGTTTTCTTTGCAATTTCGACAATAGCTTTATCAGTAATAAGACCTACCTTATCACCATCAAAGTCTAAACCTGCTAATTGCTTCATTATTTCAGCAATAGCAGGTAACACACATAAACCATCTCCAAGAGTTTCGACCATGTGCTTAAACTCTTTAAATTGCTCTGGAGAAAGAATACCTACAGCTCTTGAAATGTACTCAGTTTTATCCACACAACGAGCAATCATAAATTCATGATTACCCATCTTTGGATACTTGATAATTAATACTTCTTGACCATCTAATCCTGGAGCATATACTTCTCCATAATGGAGAAGACCTGTATTAGAAAACAATAAACTTAACTCTGGGATAACAGCCCCATAACTACCTTCACAAGGCAAGTTAAGGTTATTAACAGTGCGGCACATACCTTCTACCGCATTGTCTACTGTAGAGCGATATAAACTCGCTGATTGCTCCTGAACAAAATCAGGGCGTAATGTATTCATCAAATTAGATACATCACCAAATAAATCCTTGAGTTGAGCATCAGATGCTTCCTGACGCTGAACTTGTGCCATTTTTTGTTCTACGAGCTTTTTCGTTCTTTCAAGAACTAATTCTTTTGTTGCTTCTGCATCAGCAGTAAACAACGTTTTACAAAGCTGAGAACTCATCTTGATATCATCATGAGACCCATGAGACATTTCAAGTACGTTAAAGTAAGATTGGCACTCAGGCCAATATGGTGCTTTAAAGCTGTTCATGTCAGCTAAAAAATCAACCTCTTCATTAAGAGCTTCATCTGTCATTGAGACAATAACAACCTTGCCCCAATAACGAGAAAACTTATTTTTATTTAACGCTTGGATAAAATCCTCACGTTCTTCGGCAGACATAGTAGGAATATGAAGTCGCACGATTTCGTTACTTGTTCTATTTTTGATTGCTTCTACAATTGTCTTAATTGTAGTCGCAACAAAATAAGACTTAATTGAGTATGGGCGTGCTTGAAAGCCCATACCAATAACTAACTCATCATTAATGAAGAACGGTGTCCCTAAAGACTCCAATTCTTGATTTAAAGCTCTAGCCATCTTCTTATAGTTGAAGAGAGCTGAACCGTCGAAATATTCATAAGATTCAACTAACCCTGCTTCAAATTTGCCAAAATAAATGGCATACTTTTGAATAGGTGCAAGTCTCTTTTGAGGAGCTCGCATTTGTGATAAACGAGTACTTGCTTGTGATAATTGTTTATTGATTTGGATAGACATAATTTTTCCTCCTATTATATCTAAAAACAGTTAAAATAAAAGAGAGCTATATTATTATTTCAATAGCTCTCTAAGTAATTCTTCGTACATGCCACAGTGGACATCTTTACTCCACTCAGCATTATCAAAATTAGAAACACCACGTACAGCATACAAAGAAAGTTTTAATTTCTTCGCATCACTAGCAGATGCGATGGCACAGCAATGGCCATTAAATTGACCATATACTATGCATTTTTGTTCTGGAAAATTACAATATTCTTTTCCAGTAACAAGATGGATGAATACATCATCCTTAGTAGGTGATGGTATATAAAATTCACTACCATATTTGTACACACCGTTACAAACAACATCAGAGTATTCTTTTAGTATGGACACTTCGATAAGAGCCTCACTAAAACGAGGCACAACAGCCTCTATCTCATATGGCCTACCGTTCTTTTCCTGAACGGTTTTAACCATAAAAGTATTATGAGCACTATTATCTAAATAGAATAACTCATTGTTTGCTGTTGGTGACAATACGCGAGACGTCATTTTTAACTTGCCGTTGCGCTGAAGATTGAGGTCAATAGAAATAATATTAATACGTTCCGGCATATTTGACCGGTTTGTTTTGATTATTTCTCTAAGAACATCAGTACGCTTTAATTCAACTTTTTCCATGATTTACCTCCTAAAATAAAAATAGAAAAAGAATTAAAAATAAAAGTGTTTTTGAATGGAACACTTTAATAAACCATATAAAGAATTAAAATAGCGAAGTTTGAATAGGCATCTTAGATTCTTTCCATTTCTTAAAAATAGTTTTTAAAGAATCTAAGTTAAAAACACGAAATTCTTCTCTCGTCATAGCATCAATGCGACTCAAAGAAACAAATTTTTCTCCGTCATTTGAATAAACTCCAAGACCATTACAGCCTCGATAGTTATTCATCAAATAACGATAGAATTCGTTGCCTCCTTTCACGGCAACTAAACGAACAGTGTACTTATTAATATAAGCTATTTTAAATAACACAGAATCCATTTTTCCCAAATTATACAATTTCATTTTGCTTACCTCCAGATTAGAATGGGACACTAGGGTCTACTGCATAAACAGTAGAAGTAACATTAGTATTTTGAGCAGAAGACTTCGTTTCGTAACGAAGCACTTTACAAGGTATACCAAATCTATCTTCTTGGTATACTTCTTCTTCTTCCACTTCAAACTCTCTTGTCCATGCAACATCGAACAACATATTAGCTACGGATTGTGCTTCTGCACTTAACTCTCCTTCGTAACGGTTAAAGTCACCATTACTCCAGAGAATCCACAATTCAAAATGGTTCTTCCTAGATTGTTCAATTAAGCGATAATTGGCAATGCCTTTATCGTCGAAAGAGATGCCAGTACCATCATAATAAGCAGTTTCAATAACTGCTTTAGATGCGATAGAAATAAGATTAACGGATACAGTATTCATAAGATTCATAGTAGTCATGGTATGTTTCCTCCTATACCAAAAAATAATAAAGAATTAAAGAAAAAAGAAAGATAATTAATTAATAGAATAAACGAATAGCAATAGCTCTATACACCTCCTCCCAATCGTCAACTTGCTTGAAAGTTTTCATATTTAAAAGATACAATAAAATATTACAAATATCATAATAATCATTTTCTGATGGTTTCCAATTAGGGTCATTGTTAGACTCTAAAAGTGAATTTTCAAATTCACCATAGCACCACGCTAGACCACATTCTAATTCACTTTTACTAAATAATAAAGATAGAGTTTTGGCAATGACTTTTTTATCTTCAACAGACATAGTTACTTTAGATGTTTTAATTACGAATTCTTGAATCATTTTCATGGTTATTTACCTCCAGTAGAATAAAAAAGAAAAAAAAGACGGTATATTTTACTTGCCCCGTCTAAAAGGCAAAAGAATAATTAAGCCATATACTTGCAGTACAAAGCCCAATTATCAGCGTTAATAGTGCCTTCTAAGTAATGGTCCTTACCATCAGCAGAAGAGATGGACAAAGATGCCTTACCAGAAGTTTCATCTACTTCTAAAAAAGATAAGAAAATAGGTGTATTAATTTGGAGTCCATCTCCAAAAATACCTTTTTCTGCAATACCTACAGAGAATGCATTAGATAAAAATTTGTTAAAATCGATATTAGACATGATTAGTACCTCCTAGTACAAAAGAAAAAGAGCTATCTTATTTAACGTCGCATAGCTCAGAGTACGACAATAGTAACAATATTATTTACGATACACTACTGTTACCTTAACTTGAGTACCAGGTTTTAAATTACCTGCATCAACTTGAGAGTTATGAATAGTTAAATCACGACTCTCATTCATATCAACAGAATCTAAGTTAATTCCTTCTGCTTTCGCAGCATCCAGTACAAGTTGGTTCACTGTAGAGCCAGAATGTACAACCATTTCATGATTAACTTCGTATGTAGAAGGAGAAATAACAAAAATAGAACCAGCGATTGTAGTTGCAACAAGAATAGTTTTGATAGACATAATAATTTACCTCCAAGTAAATAAAATAATCTGTATTTAAAAAGTCGCCCAGATTAAAAAAGGCGAGAAAAATAAAAACTTCGAAACCTGAAACAAACCAGGGGGCTCAAAACTTTCAGGCACAAAATTTTCATTTATACCTGCTACCCCTCACAAAATTTTATATTTTTTTAATCTCCTATAAGAAAAAATTTTGTACAATCTAATTTTTATCTCTCCCAAAATTTTTTAAATTTTCAAATCCCTATAAGCATTCTCATTTATTTTTTTTAATTGATAATTAACTTTCCCTCCAAAAATAAAATATATTTTTTATCAAATTATTTTCTTTTAAAGCTTTCCCGTATATGCTAAAAATAGACAAAGAAAAAAGAGACGGTCCGAGGTTAACCGTCTCTTAATTCAATAAGGAGTTGTATGTATCACGTCTTTTATCACCGAAAAACTATATAAGTAAGTATATCTTATTTTACGAGGAGGTTTCACATTACTTATTTTGCATGCAAATAGTTTTTCTGTTATTATTATAGAGTAATATAATAAATGATGCAAGTATTTTTTAATATAAAATAAAAAGGAGGAAATTAAAACATTGTCAGATAAAGAATTAATAGAGTCTGGCGCTGAAGACACTTGGTCTGAAGAAGAAGAATTAAATGGTCTCGTTAAAAAAAGAGAACGCTTCGAAAAATTAATGACTAAGAATGATAACCCTTGGGGATTATCTCCTAAAGCTATGGAAAGTAAAAAAGCTGCCATGACTATGTTAAGTACTAAAAATGGTATGTTCGCTAAAGTACCTTTAATATGTAAAGGTAAAGTTTGTCCTTATTCTCAAACATGTGAATTATTAAAATATGATATGGCTCCTGTCGGTGAATATTGTCCGACTGAACTTGCTCAAATAGATATTAGAGCTATGGGCTACTCTTCTGATATAGATATTAATACGGCTAGTTTTACAGATAAAAATTTGTTATCTGAATTAATTACTCTCGATATTATGTTAGAACGATGTAAAGCATTACTCGCTAAAGAAGGTACACCTGTACTTGATATGGCTATTGGTGCTGATAGGGAAGGTAATGAAATTGTTCAGCCGACCGTATCGAAAGCTTGGGATGCGTATGAACGCATGAGTAAGAAAAGAGATTCTGTTTATCAATTATTAATGATGACTAGAAAAGATAAAGTTAAAAATAAAGAAGAAGAGCAAACTGTATCTTTGGCTGATATGATGAAAGATATTATTGACATGGAAGATATTAAAGAATGAGTATAATTAGTTCAGCTAAAAAAATAGGTGGAGCATTCGTTAATTTAAAAGCAGTCGGTGAAGGTAAATATAGTAGTCACATTAAAATTCCTACGCCTACTAAATTAGGATTAGGTGCAATTGTCGGTGCTGGTATGATTGGTTCTGCTAGTAAAGGCAAAGATGATTATGAAAATTATTCATTAGGTACTATCGATAATACAGTACAGAATGCGACGCCTTTTGTTGATGATAAAAAAGAATACAGTAATACTGGTAGTGTAGATGGTAGTCTAGCATTCGCATTGCATCAGAATCGATTTGGTTAATTATGATTACATATATAAAAAAAATATTCAATGAATGGCTAAATAGTATTTCTTATGAATATAAAAGTGTGAGTGCTGGTTCTAGTATAAAATCTTTATATAAAATATACAGAAAGGATTGAGATTATATGGGTATGTTTAATAATCCTGTAAATGGTTTTAAAGTTATCGCTGACGCATGGAAACGTGGCGATAGATTACAAGCAAGTGCAACAAGTGCCGCTATTGCTTCTTCTGTTATTGGTGGTGGTATTGCTGGTAATCGTGTCGGTAATAGCCAAGGACATGAAGGTATCGGTACAGCAGCTGGTAGTGGTTTAGGTATTGCTGGCGGTTTAGCTTTATTAGGTAAAATCGGTAAATGATTTTAGGTAAAGCAGTAAAAGCTGTTGGTCGTGCACTTAAACCTACTTTTAAACCTGATGTCACTAAATTAAATGTAGCTATGGGTGCCTTTTCTTCTTATAGTGCATATAATGAAAGCAGACAAGAAGGCAATGGTATGGCTAGTTCTTTATTTAAAGGTGCATCTGAATTCGGATTAAGTATGTTTGGTATGAGTACCTATTTAGGAGCACAAGCATTAATGAATGCTCCTGAATATGCGACTAAAGGATATCAGGCATTACGTGAACATCAGAATTTGATGGCACAAAGAGCGAATGGTCAACCATTTCAAAATGCTATGTTTAATGAAACAGACGGTGCCTATACTATGCGTCAAGCAGCCATGAATGTTATGAAACGAACACAATATAATAATAAAATGGCAGTCATGGGTAATGAAGCTAAATATATGAAACGATGATATAAAAGAGATTAGTAGAAATACTAGTCTCTTTTGTGCTATACTAAAATAGTATTGTAATCTTTTTTTAATGAAGGAGGATATCATTGGCATTCCAATTAAATGAAATTGAAAAAGCCAAAATGCGGGAAATTGTAAAAGACCCAGTACTGTGGGCTAAAGCATTCGTTAGAACTAACGACCCGAAAACTAAAAAAGTAGTCCCATGGGAAGCTCGTGATTATCAAGCTGAAATGTTACGAGATACCCATACTCGATTAGTATTCAGATGTGGCCGTCGTTGTGTACACGGTAACAGTATGATTTACGATGCGAGTAAAGGCTATTATGATAATGCAGAAAGAATCTTTAATGATAGAAAAGATAATTTTTCTGTTATCGCATATAATGAAGAAACTATGCAACCAGAAATTAGAAGAGCTAGAATCTGGGAGAATGGTTATAGGAAATGTTTAAAGATACGAACGAATTTAGATAATTTTATTACGGTAACGGATAATCATCCTGTACTAACACCAACTGGCTGGAAAGAAGCTGGCGAGCTTAAATATGAAGATTTTATCGCTATGCCAAGTGAAATTAATCATTTCGGAGATGTCGTTAAAGAAGAAAAAGAAATTCGTTTATATGCTACTATATTAAATTGTGGTAGTAAGAAACATAATGAATACGGCTTTTTATTAGTTAAAAATTCAGAAGGATATAAGGCAGCTAAAAAAGCATTAAAAGCATATGGTGCTAAATTAAAAGCAACTGATGATGAGTTCTTTTTCGTAACAGATAACGAAGAAGTAAATAAGATGCTTACAGACTATTTAGATATTAAATATATTCCAGAAGAATTTAAACAATTAAATAAAGAAGGCTGTATTATATTAATAAACGAGTTATTTAAAATTCATTCAAATGTAAAACGCAAGCGATATATAGAAACTAATTTATCGTTATTAACGGTTACCTATCAAAATAAAAGAAAATTTTTATTATTTTATATACAAATAGTATTAAGAAAATTCGGTATCTATTGTCGATTAAATATAACGAATGATTTTAATGATATTCATTTCGATAAAAGTGAATTCAGCGTTAAACTAATCGATACATTTAAACTCGATAATCTTAAAAAAAGAGTGCATAAAGATAGCTACAAATATTATAGTGGCGTTGCTTATGAAAAAAAAGATGTAACTCCTAAATCTATTATTAGTATCTTAAATACATTAACTAAAGGAAATAAAAAACAGATACATAAAGAATTAGGATTAGAAAAAACATATAATAAATCATTAAAGTCTGCATTAACTGTTTTACATCATTTTAATATTTACGATTATGATTTATTATTAACTTCTGAAAATATCGTTTGGGGACGTATCGTTAGTATTACGCAAGATGAAGAAGAGTCCATGACCTACGATGTAGAAGTAGATACTCATCATAATTTCGTAGTCGATAATATGATTACGCATAATACTGGTAAAACAGAAACGATGATTATTAGTGCGTTATATAAAGCATTAACTAAACCAGCGTTTCGTGTTTTATTTGCCGCTCCCTATGAGCATCAGATAAATGCATTCTGGATGCGTATTAAAGAAATTCTAGCTAATAGTCATCTACTCAATAATGAAGTCAAACGATTAATTAATAGTCCATATATGTTAGAACTTAAAAATGGATCTGCTATTTTAGGTTTTACGACAGGTGCCTCCTCTGGTTCGAATGCAGCTAGCATGAGGGGACAAAAAGCTGACGGACAAAGATTTTAATAGTGGTTTATTGCAATAATGTATTTTTTGTTTTATAATGATGTCATAACATATTTTTTAATTAATTAAAAAGGATATATATTATGACAGAACAACAAATAGAACAATATATTATAGATAATCTAAAACAAAATAAAACTCTATCTGAAATTAGCGAAGAAATTTTTAATACATCTACAACAGCTAAAATAAATAATTTTATTAATAAACATA
>ERZ773197.2252-NODE-2252-length-12375-cov-4.904545_pt1 | contig 12375 bp, 8 predicted proteins | sample MGYA00580999_ERZ773197 | MGnify/ENA primary metagenome ERZ773197 (study PRJEB29015, sample SAMEA2738166) | human oral metagenome | biome: human oral; feature: human-associated habitat; material: saliva | place: China | collected 2185 ...
AGCTGCGGCAGGTAGTTTGGCTGCAGGCCACGGCCGGGCGACTTGACGGTCACATCCGCCTCGGTGATTACCTCACCTTTGGCTATGCTGCGGGTCGCAACCAGCGATTTGGCCAGGTTCACGCGGTTCATCAGTTCACCGGTGGAAACTTCGCGGGGCGCGGCCGTGCCGATGGATTCCTCAATGTCACGAATCTGCCGCACCATCGCCGCGAACTCTTCGGGCAGCAGCGATACAGTGTGATCGTTGCCTTCCAGGGTTTTATCGGTCGTGAAATGCTTCTCGATAATCTTCGCACCGCGCGCAACAGCGGCCACGGGCACATGGTAGCCGCGTTCATGCCCGGAATAGCCAACCAGGCATTGGCCGATCTCGGCGAGACGGTCCATATACGCCAGGTTCACGTCTTTGAAGGGTGCCGGGTAGGTGGATTGGCATTGCAGCAGGGCGTAGGATGCGCCCGCCTTGCGCAGCAGGTTCACCGAGTCCAGGATTTCTTCTTCGCGGCTCATACCGGTGGATACCAGCATGGGCAGCCCGCGCGATGCAACATCACGCAGCAGTTCGTGGTTCGTCAGGTCTGCAGAGGCAATCTTCATGCCCGCAATACCGTAATCGACGAGCGCCTGCACGGAAGGCGCATCCCAGGGGGTGCACAAAATATCCAGACCATGCTCCTTGACGTGGTCGAATACCTCGTACATCTGCTCAACGCTCAATGAGAACCGTGAGAGCAGATCCAGGGTGTACTGCACGCCCAAGTCTTCGCCCGCAGTGGCGCCGCCGCGCTGGCGGTAGAGCGCATCCAGATCGCGCAGCTGGAATTTCACGGCGTCCGCACCGGATTCCACCGCGAGGTCCACCAGCTCTTTCGCGAAGTCCACGCTCCCCTGGTGGTTATTGCCGATCTCGGCGATGATGAAGGCGGGCGCATCCTCGCTGATGGTGTGCTTTCCAATACGCAGCACGTTCTGCTCGTCCATTGCCAACGCCACCAGGTGGCCGCGTTCGTCAATGAGCGGAATATGCTCGATGCCGCGCGCGAAATAGCTGCGCAAAGATTCGGGGTCGCTATCGGCGGGGGCGGTCTGCGGGTTCGTATTCGCCGCCGCCAGTGCGCTGGTCTCTAGGGATGCGGTGGGGTTGGCAATCAGCCAGCGTCTGAAGTCCCCATCCGAGAGCGAACCGCGCAAGATGCCGGATTCGTTGACGAGAAAGATAATGCGCTGACCGTTGGCAGAAATTTTGTGAAGCGCAGTCAGAATCGGGTCTTCAGCGAAGACCACATAGGGCGCGATATTGCGTTCGATAATCACGGTATGTAGTTCCTATTAAATTGCGATGTGTTGTGTTTGAGTGAGTTGAGTGAGCTAGATTTTAAGATTCTAGAATCTGCGCCAGCTGATGCTCAGCAACTGAGAAATCGATGGGGGCATCAATATCGACGCCTTCAATCTCATCGAGAATAAACAGATCAATGCTACCTCCAGGATACCCCGCCAAGCGGTTGTGATGCTCGGTATACACACGGGTTTTAGTGATATACATGGAGCCGTTCTCCCGGTAACGGTAGGTTTCTTTCGTGAGCTCCTGCCTGCGTGGGCGAGCCATCACCTCAAATTCGGCGGTGGGTTCAGCATCTGGGTACCATCTCCACACGAACGGCCCCATGGGGATCACCCCCACCATTGAGTCTTTGCCGTTCTCAACGAACTGACGTACCGCCCGCGCGAGAGTGCCCGGCAGACGCACTGGGCTGGTGGCCTGCAGCAGCATGACCGCCTCCGGTGCCCAGCCCTCCCCGGTGTAGAAGTCGATGGCGTGCTCGATCACCGGTTCGGTGGCGGTGGTGTCTTCGGCAAGATGTGCGGGGCGCATAAACGGAACCTCGGCACCGTATTGGCGGGCGATAGCGGCGAGTTCTTGGTCATCAGTCGATACCACAACCCGAAGCTCATGCTCCCCCGCCAGCTCGTCACGGGCGGCAAGCGCCTGCAGAATAGTCCACGCGACCAGCGGTTTTCCGGCAATCTCACGCAGGTTTTTACGCGGTATGCCTTTGGATCCGCCGCGCACGGGAATAACGCACAGAATACGCATTACGCCTCCAGACTGTGTTCAATAATGAGCTCGGCGATGCGGCGAGCTGGCTCAATATCGGGTTGCGGCGGTGCTGGGGTGCGGTCTTCACCCCAGCGGCCCATGCCGTAGCGGTTCCAGAATTCTTCAAGCCAGCCGGGCGGGTTCGGGTGGTACACCCAGGCAGGAATACCGCGGATCGCGGCTTCAAGCACGCCGGTTGAGAAGATCGACACCACCGGATTGGGCAGCTCGTTCAAAGGCACCCCGGAACGGTCAATGGGGATGCCTTGGCGCTCCCACAGCGCATGGGTGAGGGTTGAGAGCTTATCGGTTTCGCTGGGGTGCGGCCGGTAGATGGCGTTGTGTTTTTTAATGAATCTGTAGGAGACGTTAACGTATGATGAGCGCGGTAACTCTGCGCCGTGCATCTGCCCTAAGAAAATGGGGGCGCCAGAGGATTCGATGGGTACGCCAAGGCTTTTCTGGTTTGCGTTATAGAGCAGCTGGGAGCCGACGGTGAAGGCCCGCACATCGCGACGTCCGGACATCCAGAATTCGGCGTCTGCGTCGCTAAAAGCGAGCAGGGTGCACCCCACGGGTAGAGGTGGCGCAGCAGGCACGAGCAGCCCGTGCTGAACTACCCAGTATTCTGCACCAACAGTATGCGCATACTGGTAGGCGGCACGCCCCAGCTGAAGGTAGTGTCCCAAAGACAGCACAATGCGCACCCCAGGCAGGGTTTTGGTTAGTTCGGTGGCGGATAGGCTGCGTTCTTCCCACTCATCCGTTAAGTATTCGGCGAGTGCGGCAGGTGTGCCGTTAGTATTCGGGCACCAGATGGCCAGCCCGATAATGCTCAGGTATTTGAGGGGCTCCAGCAGGGCGCTGCAGCTGGTGGGTGAGAACGAGTCGAGCACAATCAATACGCGCGGCACGGAGCCTCGAACGTATAGGCGCCCGCTGGCTGGGCCTTGCTGAGTATTACCGCGGTTTCTGCGGAAAAACCCTGCAGCCTCGGTTTTAGCCCAGCGCAGGGCGTTCTGTTTCTTTTGCCACGCCGCCCAGGCATCAATGTCTAGCGGATAGTTTAGGCCCATAGCTGCTCCAGAATTTTTACGCGCTGATCGAAGGTGTGCTCGGCGAGGGTGCGCCGGTGTCCGGCTTCGCGGATAGCGTGCGCCCACCGCGGGTCGCGGAAAACGCGGGTGCAAATATCGATAAGCTCTTCAACACTCTCGTATACGAGAACTTCTTTACCGACTTCATAGTAGCGTGACACGTCGGGACGGTCGATAATCTGTAATGCTCCCACACCGGGGGCTTCAAAAGTGCGCATGGTGAAACCGTCCTGATCCCCATGAATATTCAGGGTGGCTGGTGAGGATGCCATTACCCCGTAGGCGACAGACCGTTCAATATCGCCGGCTGAAGGCACACCGGGGTCTTTGAACTGGTAGGTACGGGCCATGTCCCACGGATGGCGGGACCAGGCCCGCCCGTATGCGCGCACGGGAAGACCAGCAGCATACAGTTCCCGCAGGGTTTGTTCTCGCCCAGGGTAGCGGGCCCCCACAAAACTGATAGCGTCTTCTGGGGTGGGAGTCACCTGGCAGTGAGAGTCGTAAGCGTTAGGCATATCTAGCACGTCAAACCCTTTAGACCGCAGATGTTCAGCATCTAACGGGCTGTAACTTGCCAAGGCACCTAACCGGTGCAGATCGTCGTCGGTATATTCCATACGGCGTAACTCGTCGTAAAGCCATGTGCCGTAGCGTACCCCGGATTCTTCCAGAACCTGCCACCAGCGGCTGCCCAGTTTGTCGCCTTTGATCACAAGCACAATATCAGGCCGGTAATCATTAAACACAGCGATCGCTTTATCTGTAGCCTGTGCGGCTAGAGATTCAGGGCGGAACCGCTCAGGCAACTCATGAGCAAGCTTGTTGAGGATACGTGCGCCCACACCGCCAGGGGCGTCATAGATGTGGGTGCGCACCTGGTAACCGCTGATTTCCAAGGAGGATTCAATAGCCTTCCAGTACCCGTGGAAAGCTGGTGATAGGAGCAGAAGCTTAGGGTTAGTCATATGGTTTATTCGTGTTCTATCCAGCGTGTGGCCACACAGCATGTCTGTGACCGTACGCCGGTTCTTTGGCGTGGCTTGAGCAGAGATAACGGCTCCGGGGAGTCGTAAGAATGTGTGAATGCTAGGTCATCGCAGTATGCCCTATGCACTTACAGTGTACTAGAGAGCTCAGAACAACACACCTTATGGTTGATGTGTCGCTACATACTTTCTTTCATGAAACGTACCGCAAAAGCTCTAATTCTCGCCGTTTTCGCCGCGTTTGACGTATGCAAGCTCTTCACGCAGTGTGCGTTGCGCATTCACCTCTTTATTCCGGGCAGCCCGCACAGTGTTAACCAGAAAGTTAGCGTAGCTGGTGGCTTTAAGAGTGCGTCCGAGCGTGGTTTTATCCCCCCACTTATCGGCGTAGGTGAACCGTGCTGTGGTGAGCCACTGGCGGCGGCGTGCCGAGGGCGATGAGCCTCCGCCTTCATGCTCTACCCGAACCTGGGGTACGAGGAGGCGAGGCACACCAGCCTCAGCTAGCCGGCGTTGGAAATCCACCTCTTCGCTGTTCATATAGAAGCGTTCATCCATGCCGCCAACCCGGTTGTAGATGTCGCGGGGAACCACCATGGCGGCACCTATCACCCAGTCGGTTTCCACAGTGTTTCGAGACGTGCAGGCGGCAACATCATGCCCCACTCCCCTGTGCCACCAGCCGGAGGGTTTAAACCGGGCCAGCGGCGTGAACCATTCCCAAGCGATATGGGCGGTGGTGGGGAATTTGCGGGCAACCCACTGTTGCTTACCGTCATGCCCCACCACCTGGGGGCTGGCCAGGGCCGGGGTGCGGTGCTCAATATGTGAGAGCATATCGGCCACGAACGTGTCCGTAATAGACAGGTCGCTATTGAGAATAAACAACCATTTCCCGGTAGCCACGGCAACACCGGAATTTACGGCGCTGCCGAACCCGCCGTTAGTTTCACGGCGCACCACGCGCACACCCTTGGTATCGGGGAAAGGCACAGGAGACTGATCATCTGAGACGATAATCTCCAATTCATCTGGGGCAATACCCTGCTGGGCGCGCAGAGCCTCAATGAGGGTGAGCGTGGGCGCAGGGTCGCCGTAGTGGGGAATGACAGCTGATACTTTCATCGTGCGAGACACGAAAACCCGCTTTCTGCTGGGGCGTACACCGCCCGGGTTGGAGTGCTGAGAGGTAGATACCTGATATGTATGTGTGTAGTAATTTAAACTAATCCTGTGGTGCTCCCTGGGATTATTCAGGCAGTTGCCCCAGCCGCACGAGGTTCGCGAATTCTTCGTTCTGTTGTTGCACCTCGGTAAAGGTGCCGCAGCTTACGATCTCACCGTGCGACAGGTACACCAGCTGGTCCACGTGGCGTACAGTTGAGAGGCGATGCGCCACAATAATCACCGTAATATCTTTCGAGATCTTCTCAATCGCCTTGGTGATTTTGTGCTCGGTCTCATTATCAAGGGCGCTGGTTGCCTCGTCCATAATGAGCACACTGGGGTTGCGGTAAAGGGCGCGGGCAATACCTAAACGCTGGCGCTGTCCTCCTGAGAGCCGCACCGCGTTGTGCCCGATCATGGTCATAATCCCCTCATCTAGGGATTCCACCACTTCGGTGAGCTCTGCGACCTCTAGGCAGTAACGCACCCGTTCCTCATCAATCTCGTGTGGTTCAAGGCCAAATGCGACCGCCTCAAGAACCGTTGAGTCCGCAATAAAAACATCCTGCGGCACATATCCGATACTCTGGAACCACCCCGGCAGATCGTCCTGCACCGGCTTACCGTTGCGCAGAACCCGCCCGCTTGACGGGGCGAAGAGGCCCAGGATTAAGTCTATGAGAGTTGTTTTCCCGGAGCCGGAGCCACCCACGAATGCCACGGAGGTGCCCATGGGGATATCCAGGTTAATATTTTTTAGCACCGGCGAATCACTGTCTGGGTAGCTGAACGTGAGGTTCTCCAGCTGGATGCGCACAGGCGCAATAGTCTTATTAATATACTCGGGGTTCTTAGGGGCCACAGGAGCAGGTGGCATCTGCAGTTTACGTCCTTGCTCATCCAGCTCAGAAATCTCCCGCAGAAGTTCGTTGCTGGCTTTCTCTCCAGCACGAACATTACCCAAAGATGCGACCATTCGAACATAGCTGGGTAGAATACGGATACACGCTCCGCAGAAGAGAAGAAGGTAGGGGGCGCTCTGGGTACCTGAAGTAATACTCATAAAAGCGAGTAGCCCGGCAATGCCAATAATGAAAATAATCTCAAGGGAGTACTTGGGGAAGTCCTGCAAAAAGGTGCTGCGCATGCTAGCGTTCACCGAATCCATACGTTTGGTCTGATAGCGATACAGGTACCGATCGGTGACGTTGTGCATGCGAATTTCCCGAAACCCGTCAACAGCGTCAATAGTAGCGTTGGTTGCACCTCGGGTTGCCTCCACCACGATCGCGCCTTGCTCTCGGTTTTTCTTGCGAAGTATATGCTGCAAACCGTACGAGACCAGCCCAAAGTAGGAAAAAGCAAGCAGTGCAGGAATAGGCATAATGACAAGAAGCATCACCATAAGCACCGCTATAGAAAGCAGTTCACCAATAAAGTTTAGGACCCCATTGACAAAAGCAGCGTAAGCCTGGTGAGCATAATCATTAATAGAAACTAATATATTTGCAGTTCCTCGTTTACGGTGGGCGAGGTAAGGTTCACGCATATACCGGTTCAGCAGATTAACCGAAGTGGTACTCTGCTGTGTTGCGACAAACCCCAGGCTCCAACGTTTAATAATGAGCGAGAACGCTCCTTTAAGGATGAATGCCAGCACAAGTACCACACCGAAGATAATGATGAGGGCGGTGCGGTCGGGATTACCAAAAAGCTCTGCAACTTGCTTCAGGTAACCCTCAATGGGGGCGCCCATAGCGAGGTTCACAATCGGCAACACTGCAGCTACCCCCAGCATCTCGAAAAGAGACACTGTAAAAAGACCCACCACGTTAAGGATCAGTAGGTTAAATTTCTTACCGGGGAAGAAGACTCTCAGTTTATGGTAGGCCTCTTTCATGACGATGCTCCCCTCAGATAGTTCTGGGGTCGGTCAAGGTTTCTGAAGGGTGCTCCTGCAGCGAACATTCCACAGAATTCTGCCGAGATGCGGGCCTTAAACGAGTAACTGAGTTGCCCAAGTTCAGTTCGTAGAGCTGAGAGGATTTTCATGAATGTGCTTTCAAAATACGGCGCAACAGATACCGCGCCGGGTAACTACAGATAGTAGACAGTGTAAGATTCTACCACGCAGGCCCCCGTTACAGGCGGAGGCTGGTATCTGAGTCTTGCCCCTGCCCTTCGACGGTAAACGTGAGGTTGCTCTTCATCAAAGGTGTACGCGAAACTATCACGGTTTACCCTGTAAAGTGGGTAGAATAAAGGATGGACACATCAGCTTAAAGGTCACTACTTCCGGCGCGGGAAGGTCAGGAAGGCTCAAACATGGGAATTTTTAACATTAAATCGCTCAAAGACAGGTATCTGTCTAATGGGCCGACTGAGTCTACCCAGAAGCGGCAGGGGCAAGAGTCCTCAGCGAACGAGCAGGACCCAACTATTAAAGGCGGCGTGTCGCGCCTGGCAGCGATCCGTGATTCAAGTTTCCACCAGGAGACGTCGCCTAATCGTCCTCCGCAGGATTCGAAGAACCCGAAGAAAAGGGTCGGGGAGGATGTGCAAACCCTGCTGGAGCAAAGCACCGCCGCTGGTACCGACCTCATTGAGGTGGTGACCGTTAAACCTACGGGTGATACCGCCCCCGTACCCACCGCAGCTGACCATAATACCGCCGCCGGACAAGAGCCCGCCCCGCAGGATGAGCCTGCAGATACCCCAGCCCATGCTGTGTCCAAGAATCAGCACCATAGCTCAAACGAACCCCAGCCACCGCGCAAGACTTCTTCGAAGGATAATGCTCAGAAAGCTCAGGGTGATTCCCAGCGTCAGGCACCGGCTGCTGGTGGCGATGTTCCCGTGCTGGGCGCCATAGTTTCCTCCGAGCCATCCACCGAAGATGGTGAACCCGATAAGCGGGTGGTTCTGGTGCCTAGCGCGTACGGGTTGGATGTTCCCCCAACAGATACCGACTCTGTTGATCTTCCCGACGATACAGCGTCTAAAGCCAAAGCCGCTGGTCAGGAGGCTGCACCTCATCAGGCCCCGCACGTGATGACTTCTGAGATGGCGACTAATCATTACACCTCAGAGATACCTGCCAAAGCGCCTGAGACTCCCGTAACAGCCTCGGACGGGGAAAGCCCGGAAAAAGTCACCCTGGTGCAGGGGGTATACGGGATAGACGTTCCGCAAGAAGCCGGGGAGAACCTGGACACTCCCACCCGCGGCGTTCCTTCCCCTACCGCATCTGCGACCTCCAGTCCCAATAATCGACACGCAGGTCAGAAGGACGATACCGATACACCCGATCCGGCGCTGGTGCGTGGCGTCTACGGTTTAGATGTGCCCGAAACCCCCGCAGAAACCGCTGACAGTTCCGCTGCCCGGAAGGATTTCCCAGGCCAGCATGCTCAGCCTGCGGCAGCCCATCAGCAGCAGACCGGAGTGCCTCAGCTCTCATCACAAGAGCGTGAGCACGACATGCTCGCGGGAGAAGAAACCGTTGAGCTGGCCCCCATCCACGTTCGGGAGGCTCTGGAAGCTCAACGAGCGGCGCAGAAAGCAGCAGCCGAAAAAACCACCAGTGAGGCTGAGTCTGAGCCTGCTGATGTTACCCCGGTGCCCCCCGTTCAGGAGAAGGACACCGACCAGCAGGAGCCCCGTAAGGTGACCACCGCGTCGTTCAGCTTATCTCCCGAGTCCGTAGGTGAGGCGAAGAACCGGGTCTCGGCACCGGCGCAGGGCGCTGGCCCTCTTGAGGCCGTGTTCGTGTGCACCGGCAATGTGGCACGCAGCGCCAGCGCCGAAGTGATCGCACAGTCTCTCGCTTCACAGTACGGGCTGGAGGATAACTGGGTGTTTACCAGTGCAGGGACAGCAGCTCTGGCTGGCTCCCCTATTTATAAGTACATTGGCAACGAACTTGAAGGGCGCGGGTATGACCCTTCACAGTTCCGGGCCAAGCAGCTTACCGCTGACATGATTGAGCGGGCCACCTTGCTGCTGGTGGCTGAGCAGGATCACGCGGACTGGATTCTGCGGGAATGGCCGCAGTACCACACGAAGGTGCACCTGATGAAGCAGGTGGCGCGTATCCGGGAGAAAGCCAGCCGCCGTGCCGAGCCGATCTCGTTTATTTACGGCTACACTGAGGCGGCGCACGATACCGACAGCATCGCTGACCCGTACCGGCGGGGACGCACAGCCTGCCGCGTTGCGGTGGATGAGGTGGAGCAGTCGCTTCAGGTGATTCTGCCGTGGCTGGTACGGGCCCGCGTGTAACCCAAGGCTTTTAATACAGCAATAAGGACGTCCCGTGTACCCCTATTCCGGTGGTGCACGGGACGTCCCTTTGAACAAAGCCGCTAGCCTCGATCTTTCAGGGCCAGCGGCTTTTCACAGTCTGGATCTTAGGCGTGGTCGTTGAAAATATTGGTCACTGACCCTTCGTCGAAGACCTCCCGGATGGCTCGCGCCACAAGCGGGGCGATGGACAGTACGGTGAGGTTCTCAAACCGTTTATCGTCCGGCACGGGCAGGGTGTTCGTGACCACCACTTCGGATGCGCCGCACCCAGATAGCCGTTCAACGGCGGGCCCGGAGAATACCGGGTGGGTCGCGGCGATAATGACCTCTTTAGCGCCTTTTTCTTTAAGCACGTTGACCGCCCCGGCGATGGTTCCGCCGGTGTCGATCATGTCGTCAATCAGTACGCAGGAGCGCCCCTCAATCTCACCCACTACAGTCTTTGAGACCGCCTGGTTAGGCACGTTAATGTCGCGGGTTTTGTGCACGAATGCCAGCGGCGCGCCACCGAGCAGGGTGGCCCAGTGCTCGGCTACCCGAACACGACCGGTGTCGGGGGAAACAACGGTCACATTCTCGGGGTTTTCCACGCGGCTCTTAATGTACTCGGCGAGCACAGGAATGGCGAATAGGTGATCCAGCGGCCCGTCGAAGAACCCCTGAATCTGGGAGGTGTGCAGGTCCACACACATGAGGCGGTCAGCACCAGCGGTCTTGTACAAGTCAGCAATCAGGCGGGCCGAGATCGGCTCACGCCCCCGGTGCTTCTTGTCCTGACGAGCATACGGGTAGAAGGGTGACACCACGGTAACGGAGCGGGCTGAGGCGCGTTTGAGCGCATCAATCATAATGATCTGCTCCATGAGCCACTCGTTAATGGGGGCCGGGTGGGATTGGATGACGAAGGCGTCGGCACCGCGCACCGACTCTTCAAACCGTACGTACGTCTCGCCGTTAGCAAACGTGTACGCGGAGGTTGGTAGCAGCGGGTGTCCCAGCTCTGCGGCGATTTCTTCCGCGAGTTTGGGGTGCGCACGCCCGGAAACCACCGCAAGTTTACGCACACCCGGATTGGTAATCTCGTGACTCATGGTTTTTCGCTTTCTTGTCAGTGATCCCCTGCCCCGTTGGCGGCTTGCGCGGCCGCTGCCGGTTCGGTTCCCTCACGGTTTTTAAGCACCCAGCCCTCGATATTGCGCTGGGAAAATTCAGAGATTGCGAGCGCACCTGCTGGAACGTCCTTGCGGATAAGCGCGCCCGCACCGGAGTAGGCGCCATCGCCTACGGTCACGGGGGCAACGTAGATACCGCCGGACCCCATACGGGCGTGCGCACCAATAACGGTGCGGTTCTTGGTGACCCCGTTGTAATTTGCGAAAACAGACCCGGCGCCGATGTTCGCTCCGTCGCCGATTTCTGCATCCCCCACATAGGTTAGGTGCGGTACTTTCGCCCCGTCACCAATCTGGGAGTTTTTCGCTTCACAGAACGTGCCAAGCTTCGAGTCCTCACCGAGTACGGTGCCGGGGCGTAGGTATGCGAACGGGCCTACCGTGGCTCCTGTACCAATTATGGCTCCCTGCCCGTGCGCGCGAATGACGGTGGCGTTTTCTTTCACGGTGACGTCGGTGAGGGTGGTGTCGGGGCCGATAACCGCACCGGTGGCTACATTAGTGGCGCCGTGCAGCTGGGTTCCGGGTAGGATGGTCACGTCGTTCTCAAGGGTGACGGTCACATCTATCCAGGTGCTCTGCGGGTCTACGATGCTCACCCCGTTACGCATGTGTGCTTCAAGGATGCGCGTATTGAGTTTCCGGCCCAGCTGAGCGAGCTGTACCCGGTCGTTGGCCCCTTCAACTTCCCAGCGGTCCTCAATAGCGAGCGCCGAGGTGCGGTACCCTTTGGAACGGGCAATAGCGAGCACATCGGTAATGTACTTCTCACCTTGGGCGTTATTGGTGGTTACTTCCGCGAGGGCTTGACGCAGCACGGTGGCGTCGAAAGCGTAAATACCGGAGTTAATTTCGTCGATGGCGAGCTCTTCGTCAGTGGCGTCTTTTGCTTCGACGATGGAGGTTACCTCACCAGCTTGGTTGCGCACAATACGACCATAGGCACCGGGGTCATCCACGTGGGTGGTGAGTACGGTGACGGCGTTGGAGTCGGTTTCGTGGAATGTGATGAGTTCGCGGAGGGTTTCGGGCCGCAGCAGGGGCACGTCTCCGTAGGTGACGAGCACGGTGCCTTCCACAAGGCTCTGCTGATCGAGTGCGAGCAGCCCCACTTCAACAGCCCGCCCGGTTCCGGGAATGTCATCTTGGTCCACGATGGTGACGTGCTCGTCGAAGGCGAGTACATGCTCAGCGACTTTATCGCGCTGGTGGCGTACCACAACAGCGAGACGTTCGGGGGTGAGGTCTCGGGCGGCAGCAACGGCGTGCTCCACCATGGAGCGCCCACCAATGCTGTGCATCACCTTGGGAGTTGCGGATTTCATGCGGGTACCAGCACCCGCTGCTAGGACGATCACCGCGGACGGTACCTTATGTTCGGAACCCTCAAGCTCTGCGTTCACCTAATTTAACTCCTTTACGGGGTGTTTGCCGCCCACGCGCCGCTGCTGAATCGGCGTGTTAGCTTTGCGCTCCGCCACTAGGATTCGAACCTAGACAAACGGCTCCAAAGGCCGCTGTGCTGCCATTACACCATGGCGG
>ERZ773197.2257-NODE-2257-length-12357-cov-4.936921_pt1 | contig 12357 bp, 8 predicted proteins | sample MGYA00580999_ERZ773197 | MGnify/ENA primary metagenome ERZ773197 (study PRJEB29015, sample SAMEA2738166) | human oral metagenome | biome: human oral; feature: human-associated habitat; material: saliva | place: China | collected 2185 ...
AGAGTTTTTTGCATTCAGAAGAGCTTATCGCTTCTGAATGCAAAAAACTCTTCTATATACAAAGGGGGGGCACCTAGTGGAGTAACCCAAAATCTCGTAGGGCTTGCTCAAGTACCACCGGGTTGCGAGAACTTACGTGATGCCAGTTCACCCGCAGAATTCTCCACCCTTTTCGTAAAAGAGCGTTCTCCCGCTCTTTCTCGCGGTCAATTGCCCAGCCGTCAGGATTCATCACCCGGCTTGTTTGCTTCACACGCCCGTCGAACTCAACAATCACCCGCTGAGCTTCAAACGCGAAGTCACCTAAAAATTGACCCATCTCCGTCGTAATCGGGTATTGCTCAGTGGGGGATAACCCATACTCGTAGAGCCGCAACCGTGTGAGGGTTTCTCCCGGAGAATCAGATTTATCGCTCATTAACCGTGCCACCTCGCGTGCCTTTGCAGCACCTTTTCGCGGAGAACTGAGAAGCGCATCCTGAACCTCAGAATAGTCCAAACGCGCGCCTTCCTGCTGACGGCTCAGAGCGCCATCTGCAATAACAACCGCACCATCAAGCGGAAGCGTGCGCGCGCATCCAACAACCGTCTCTAGCCGGTTCACAGCGAATACCGTGGATAACACATGTGCGTGAGGGGCTTCCTTCGTGTATCGGTCTTCGTGTACGCGAATATCCGGATGCTGAATGCCGCCGCTAGAGCGCATATGCACTTCGCGAGGGTAATGCAAAACCGGAATGCCATAGGCGCAGGCTGCGCTTTGGTGACTGAATACGGCAGACTTCAGGCGGCGTGAGAAGGCGGTGATACGTGCTGCATGCTGCTCTGCCGGATTAAGGGCACTCCAATCTTGGGCATATATGTACTGGTTTTGAGCCAAGGGAATGAGTGCACCAGACGCATACATTTGCTTAACTTTTCTGGCACTGATTCCTGTATCGGTAAGTTCGGCAAAACTTTTAATGAGCGGATATACCCGCTCCAGAGGCTTCATGAGAGACATAATGGCAGTACATCATGAACGAGGCCCCCGCCAGACTGCCTATGCTACTTTCTGTGGATAAAATAGCGTACCAGGACACTCTGCATAGTTATCCACAGGCCCCTCCCTGCATAAAAAGGCTCTTTATTTGAATAAAGCGGGGTTTTTAACGCTTTATTCAAATAAAGAGCCTTTTTATGACGGAGAAGAGGGGGAGAGAAGCGGTAAGGTAAAAACGGCAAGGAGCGAGAGACGCGAGGGAAGCCACAGAACCTACGGGCGGGCAGCAAAACGCTCGATCAGCTCCACTTGCCCCGAGACGATAAGAATATCCCGAGAGTGAATGCGCGTGGAGGGGTCTGCGTAGGTGAATTCCTCCCCGGGGGATTTAATGCCCACCACAGACACCCCGTATTTGGCGCGTATATCCGACTCCGCTAGGGTGAACCCGTGAGTTTCCTTCGGCGGGCGCATCTTAGCGATAGCGAAATCGTCGTCGAACTCAATGTAGTCCAATAGCCGCCCAGACACCAGGTGCGCGGCGCGGCGGCCCGCATCCGCCTCCGGGTAGACCACGTGGTGCGCACCGATGCGCTCCAGGATTTTGCCGTGTGAGGGGGTGATTGCTTTCGCCCAAATACGTTCAACCCCCAGGTCAACGAGGTTCGCGGTGATAAGCACGGACGCCTCAATCGAGGTGCCGACACCCACAACCGCGGACCCGAAGTCGTTTGCACCCAGCTGCCTGAGCGTATCAATGTCGGCGGCATCGGCGGCTACCACGTGGGTGAGCAGGCCCGACCATTTCTGCACCAGCTCGGGGTCTTTTTCAACGGCGAGCACCTCCTGGTTCTGGGCGTGCAGCTGCGCGGCGGTTGAGGCACCAAACCGGCCCAAACCGATCACGAGCACGGGCGCATTGTGTGTATTAGCCAATGATGGGCCTTTCTTCGGGGAACTTGTACAGGCGGCGGCGGGAGCGCAACGCCAAGGCGGTGGCGGCGGTGATGGTGCCAATACGCCCAATGAACATGAGAGCGCTGAGCGTGTAAATACCAGCGGGCGACAGCTCAGCTGAGAGGCCGTTTGAGAGCCCGCACGTGGCGTAGGCTGAGATCACCTCAAACAGCACCCTGCTCAGGGGCTGGTCGGTGAGCATCAGAATAACACCGGACCCGGCAATCACGATACCGGCGCTCATCATGGTCACTGAGATGGCGATGCGCAGCACCGTGTCGGGGATAGTGCGGTTGAATGCCACCACAAACTGGTCGCCGCGTGCCTCCGCCATAATCGCCAGCATAATCACGGCAATGGTGGTGACTTTAATGCCGCCAGCTGTTGAGGCTGAGCCGCCGCCAATAAACATGAGCACGTCGGTAATGAGGCTGGTCACGGGGCGGATATCGTTCATATCGACCAGGTTGAAACCGCCTGAACGGGTCATGACGGAGGCAAAGAGCGCGCTGAGTATTTTATCCCCCGGGTTGTTCCCGCCGATAGTGCGCGGGTTATTCCATTCGGCTGCCCCCCACGCGGCAGCGCCCAGTACGAAAAGCACGCTGGTGGTGACGAGTGTGAGCTTTGCGGTGAGCGTCCACCGGCTGGGTTTAAGCGGGTGCTGCTGTAACGCCATGAGCACCGGGAACCCCATAGCCCCCAGAAACACGGCGATACACACGGGGATGATCACAAAAAAGTCGTGGCCGTACGGCACTATCCCGTCGGAATGCGGCGTGAACCCGGCGTTATTAAACGCCGAGATCGCGTAGAAAATACCGTGCCACAGGCTGGTGAGCGGGTCTTCGCCCAGCATCAGAAAACGCGGGGTCAGCAGTAACGCTATGAACGCCTCAATACTGGCGGAGGTGTAGGCGACGGTGCGTACCACGCTACCGACCTCACCTAGCCGCCCAATATTGAGTTCTTCTTGGGCGATGAGCTTGGATCGCAGCCCCATTTTCCGCCCGGTTGCCAGGGCCAGCAGCGAGGTGAGGGTAAGGGTTCCCAAGCCACCAATCTGGCAGGCGCACAGGATAATGACCTGCCCAAACATCGACCACTGTTCGGCGGTTGAGACGGTGGTGAGGCCGGTGACGGTCACGGCGCTGGTGGCGGTGAAAAATGCGTGATGCAGCGGCGCCATTTGCCCGTCATTTGAGGCGATCGGCAGTAAGAGCATGAGCGTGAAGAACACGATAACCAGCAGGAAAGTGCTGATGGCGGTTCGTGCGGGGGAGGAGAGCACTTTCGCGTCGATAAAGTCACGCAGGTTCTCGTAGGTGCGGGCATCAAGCAGTCGCGGCTGGTGCGTGCTTGCCCCCGGTGCGGACGCCTCAACGGTGAGTGCCCCGCGCCGGGCGGTGCCGGTGTGGGTGCTGCGCGCATCTGTGGTTTTTCGGCTCGGCAGCAGATTATCGAGCAGGCCGTGTTTTGGGGGCGCGGGGGTGGTACGGGAACTGGGCGCGCCGGTGAACGGGGTGATGTCGCTGCTGTTCTGCTTGGGCAGGCGCCACCTGCGTAGGGTGTGCTGGCGTTTGAAGAACTCACGGGAGGTGCGCAGGGCCTCGCGTTTACGGTGGCGTTTGCGCCAGTGTGCGCGGATGCGCCGGGCGAGGCGTCCCATGGGTTCCTCCCTTCATGGTGCGGGTGGGCGTCGGTTTTAGGTGCGGGGTTTGGGCCGTGTAGGTTGTGTGGTTGGTGCAGGCCCCTGAACGTGGTGGTGCGGCCTCCTCTAGTGTATCCCCGATGGCGGTATTCGGTGGTGGGGCGGGGCGGTTTTTTCGCCCGCAACCTTCAACATGCAGTAAAACACATATTCTGTTTCAAGAATTTAATGGGCCGGGGTTGATAATGTCCAGTTAAGTGTGTGGTTTGGCGGCTATTGGGAACTGGCAAACTAGCGTATATATGACATAATCGATATATGCATGCAGATGTTTTTTCAGTGATTGCGGATTCGACCCGCCGCCGCATCGTGCGGCTGCTCGCCGAACAGACCCACACTGTTGGTGCGGTTGTCGAGAAACTGGGCATGAGTCAGCCAACTATTTCTAAGCACCTGAAAGTGCTGCGTGAGGCCGGTGTGGTGTCGGCCGTGGTTGAGGGGCAGCGCCGGCTGTATTCGCTGAACCCCGAGGTTTTCACTGAGATTACAGACTGGGTGGATGAGATTTTGGAGGCTGCCCGCGCCTCAGCGGCAGCTCACGCCCCTGTTGCGCTTCCCGGTGGGGAGAGCTTTTCCCCCGCGTTCCCGGGCAGTTCCGTGGTGGTGGGCGGATTTACCGGTGCGCACCAGCATGAGGTGGTTGAATCCAGCGAGAAACTCGACATTCCAGCCGAGCTGCACATCCCATCCGACGCTGAGGAAGACAATGATGAGGAACCCAGCGCGGAAGATAACGACGATACCGCCGCAGGCGGAAGTGAAGAGCTTCAGCGCCGCGTTGTGCCGTTGAGCTCGAATAACCCCAATATCCCGGCTGAGGACGAGCCCGCTGTGGAAGAAGGTGCTGACTCGCACCCCGATCCGGCTGTGGGTGTTGTGCTCAGCGCGAAAGCCCCCGAAGAGCCTGCCGAAACGGCAGAATCTGAGGGCCTGGATGAGGAGTTGGCCGGGAGCGAACAGAACGCCAGTGTCACATTTGCTGGTACCGGTGAAGTGAGCGAAGGCGTGGTGCCGATGCGCCCCTTCACCCCCTCCGCCTTTGCCTCTGACGAGGCGCCGCAATCTGATGAGGATAAAACGCCCGTCGAAACTGCTGCGAAGGACTCCACGAACGAGACCCAGTCGGTGGCTCCTGCGGGGCAGGGTGAAGACGATGAGGCAACTGAGGCTTCTGCTGGCGTGAGCCCCTGGAGTTCGGCAGGTGACGCCTCAGCCAAGCCTGCTGTATCGAATGAGCCTGCCCGCGGTAAGCATGAGGCTATTGACGCCGCCCCCGCCAATGAGCAGCCTGCCAAGAATGAGCCTGTAAACATTGAGTCTCAGGATGCCGTATCGGCGGCAGCTGACATGACCTCCACCATCGAGGATGCGCCCACGAAGAAGGAGCATCACCACACGGGTGAGGACACGGCTGCCAGCGCCACCGAGTCTCGGAGTGAGCAGAAGGCCGCCGGACTATCCGAGGTAAAAACCGGGCAGGATGCTGCCGATAGCCCGCGTATCGAGGCATCAACGGCGAAGGCAGGCCGGGATGCCTCATCTGTGGAAGCTGCCACCGTGTCTAAGACCGTGAAGAGCGATGAAGCAACCCTGACGACTGACCCCGCTGACGGCCCGGACACTGATGAGGATGTTGCAGCTCACGCGGATGATGCTGAACCCAAGAAGACTTACGCGGAGGGGAAGGGCACCGACCCCGAAGCGTCTGAGGATACCGAGGCAGCCGACACCGACGGCGCCTCAGTAGCCGATACAGCCGATGCGGGTGCTGAACCCGAAACGGCCCAGACCGTAGAGCCCAAGGAGGCTCCCGAACCCACTGAGGAGCCGGTGTTCCGGCCGATCCCTCAGCCTGCACCGTATGAGCAGGTGACCGTTAAGGAGGAACCTCGTGGCCTTCTGGCGCGTGTCTTTGGTCGCCGACGATAGCATGCCGCACCGGCGGCACGCTGAGAGATAGCGAATGGGGCGGGGCGTGCGCCCGTGTTCGCTTGATCATCAACTCATACACCTACCCTGATAAACCCTAATTTCCCGAAAGACGGAATCTACGTTGGCTATTCACCGTAAAATCCTCCGCTGGCTCGAGAACGAGCTCACTGAGGGCAACCTGCAGCTTGGCCAGGACTTGCCCGACGATCAGCGTATTGCCCGCGCGATTGGCTTGGGAAGAAGCCGTACCCGCGAGGGCTTGAAGACCCTCGAAGACATGGATCTGGTGCGCCTATACTCCGGTAAGGGCAAAGAGATCATCGCTCACCTGAATGAGGAGCCGGCGATGGCGGCAGCCGAGCCTCTGCGCCTGCACATGGCTGTTTCGCGTTATCCGAAACGTGACCTGGTGCAGACCCATATGCTTCTTGAAGGCTGGAGTGTTGCCAATATTGACCCCGGCGTCGCTGATTTCGGTGAAGTGGATGAGCTGCTGGAGGAGATGCAGGAGGGTGGGCACCCTATCCGGGAGTTCCTTGACCTGTACCTGGACTTTCACCTGGAGCTGAGCCGCCTTGCCAATAACGAGCTGATTGCTGGGCTGCTGATCGCTATCCGTCAGCCGACCTTCGATGCTCTGCTGTCGCTGGCGGGGCGTGTGCCGCTGTGGAGCAGTACCATGGAGCGGCTGAACGCTGAGAACCGCGCGGTTCTTGAAGCCGTGAAGGACGCCGATTCCGCGACCGCCCGCAACCTGATGATGAACCAGATGCGCGGCCTGTTCGATGAGGCCGGGGTGGACTTGGACGAGTCGGCGGTGGCGCTTACGGGTATGCCCGGAACTTCGGATCTGCGCATGTTTGAGCCGGTTGATATTGAGGACGATTTCGGCCCGTTCCCGGAGGAAGGCCCCAGTTTCGGGTGGGGCTTCGGTGCGGAGCGGTTCGGCAACGCCCCCGGCGGCGCGCCGGTGCCTTCGTCTGGCTCTCAGCAGGCTCGCCGTGATACCTCGCAGCAGCCTGGGCAGCACTATGACGGGCAGCAGGGGCAACAAGAGCAGCAGTCTAATCTGCCGTTGAGCTTTGGTACGGCTTCCGGTCGTGCGGCGGCGGCGTTTACCCGCCCGTCTGAGGGTGCCCCCGCTGCTCAGGGCGGTAACAATGGCGCTTCGCAGCACCCCGAGAACGCATCTGGGCAACCGTATGAGGTTGATAATGCTGCCTCTGCACAGGCGCCTGACCAGTCAATGCAGCACGGCCCTGTGCCGGGTGGTGAAGAGCAGGGCGCAGCTCAGCCTACACCCGCCCAGGAGGTGCTGATTCAGGCCACCTCCGCGCTTCCGCTTCCGATTCAGCCGTTGCCGGTCGATCCTGATGCGTCTCAGCCGCTGCGTTTGACCGATGATGAGCCGCTGATTCAGGCCACGGCCGCTATTCCGCTGGATATGCGGGTGATTCCTGCTCAGGGCCTGCCCGAGAAGAAACCTCAGCCCGCGGCGTCGGGTGAGGACGCCTCGAAGGCGGCCGCTAAGCCCGGCGAGACGCCCGCAAAGGCTGAAGGTGAACAGGCCGATAAGGCATCTGAGGATTCCCAGAAGCAGGGGTCTGCGACGAAGGATGCGGGCAAGAAAGACGCCGAAGATGCTCAAGCTCAAAAGGCTAAGGGCGGGGCGCAGCCCGCAGCCGGTGATACTCCGGCTCAGCCTACCCCCGGTGAGGATAAGCACACCGAGGGGCAGAGCGGTAAGGATCAGCGGGCCCAAGATCAACAGTCTCAGGAGCAAGACCAGGCTAAGCAGCCCCAGGGTAAGCAGGTTGGCGGCAAGCCGGGCGGCTCACCTTCGGGTTCCGGGCAGAAGGCCGGTGCCGCTAAGGACGAGCAGAAGAGCTCGACTGAGGCTGGCCAGTCGCAGCCTGCACAGGGTGAGCAGAAGGGGCAGGGTAAACAGTCTGCCGATTCCTCGCCGCAGGGCCAGAAGAACCAGCCTGACAGTGCGCAGCAGGCTGATGGTTCCGCGCCGCTAAAGGATGGTGACGCGCCCAAGGATGCAAAGGCATCGGCGGCCCAAAAATCCGCTCAGCCCGATGCTCAGAAACCTGATGCTCAGACGTCTGAGACTCAAAAGGCCGAAGCGAAGTCCCCCAAGCAGGGTGCTCAGGACGATCAGCAGAAGGCCCAGGACGCTCAGAAGCAGGGCGGTTCCGTCTCCTCTAAGGGTAAGGATGGGCAGAATGGTCAGCAGGCAGCCGACAATTCGGGCAATTCGTCTGCTGCGCAGCAGAACTCTAAGGGCTCTGGTGCCGCGCAGAAATCACCGCAGCCGGATGCTTCAGGGGTGAACGGCTCCGCCGGTAAGGATGCTGCTTCCCCCAAGAGCGGCGAGCAGAAAGCCGAGAAGGCAGCCGAGCAGACCCAGGGAACTTCAGCGCAGGAAAGCTCAGCACAGGAGAACCCGGCACAGCAGAAAGAGCCAGCGCAGAAAGATTCGGTGCAGAATGAGCAGGACGCTAAAGCTGCACCCCAGAAGCCTACCGGACAGGAACCTGACGCGCAGGGGCCTAATAGTGCCGCACCAAAAACTGATAATGGTGCGGGCGACAACCGTGCGGATACTGCCGCCCAGAACGGTGTGAAGCATAACCCCGGCCCGCGCGATGATCAGGGCAGTGCCGAAAAGACTGGTGCTGCACAAACTGATGCCGCTCAGGCTAATACTGCGCAGGGCAGCTCTTCACCGCAGGGCTCCGCCCAACAGGGCGTTCAGGCCCAAGGGCCGCAGTCCGCTCAGCCTGCTCAGGCCGGGAATTCTGACGGGAAGCCGCAGGAGTCTGCCTCGGGTAATGCCCAGCCTGCATCCTCGCCTGCTGAAGACCCGAACGGTCACGCTGGTTCCGCAGGCGCGGCTAATTCCCAAGGGCCCGCTGCGAACGAGCAGACCGGGCCGCACCCTGTAGCGGGTCAGGGCACAGCGCAGGAGCAGCCTCAGCAGGAGGTGCTGGGAGCTGTGCAGTCGCTTGATGGGCAGCAGGCGCGCCCCATTTCGTCGCTGGAGAATCCGCAGGCTATACCCGCCGCACCGGATAACGGTAACGGGCAGGCTCAGCCGGATGTGCCGCAGCAGGTGCAAAACCATGCCCCCGTTCAGGAGGCACAGGGCCAGGAAACCGCACCGGACGCGCACAACCCGCAGAATCACTGGGATAGTGCTGCCCCGCGCACCGGTTCCACACCCGCCCAGCAGCCCCATAGTGGGCCTCACACCGGGCAGTTTGGGGTAAGCGGGCCTGCCTCGGCTGGTATCCCTATTCAGGGGCGTACCGGTCCGAAGCCCAAGCTTCCCGAAAACCCTGTGGAACGTAAGGATGCTGAGCAGCGCCGAGTGGCTGAGGAAAACTTGGCGCGCGCCGCTGAGGAGCGGGTGAAGGTGATTCGTGCCCATTCGCCCTCAGGGGTGGGCCGCCGTCACGGCCAGATCATCACGCCGGTGCGTGCTGCTGTGGCGTCTCCCTTTAGCCGCCCGGCCACTGGGCTGCAGTACCCGAGCGCGGTATCGTCACAGCCGCAGCCGCAGCCTCAACCCCAGCCTGGCCCCGCAGCTCCGGCTGCTGCCGACACCGGTGATGCTGAGGCCCCGAACGGTGCCGTGAACAGCACGCCAGCTGATGCTCTTGGTGTTGAGCACGCCCCGGAGGCTCTGGCGGAGCGGCCGCTGCCGCCGGTTGAGGTGCTGGCGACCACTCCGATTCGTATCGTTCCCGCGAATACGAGCGGAACCCCTATGGTGGTCAAGGATGAGCGGTCCACGGATGAGCGTGCGCCTGAGGAGCACGCCAGCGCTGAACGTAAGCAGGGCTGGCTTAGCCGCATGACCCGCTATTTGGGGTTGAGCTCGCGCGAGCAGGAGCAGGCTCTTCAGCAGCAGAATAACCCGCAGGATTCGGCGCATCAGCAGAACACTGCGAATCACAAGCAGCAGGTGTCTGCCTCCCCGCAGGGGGCTGCGGCAGATAACTCTGAAGGCGGCACCTCAGATGCCGCTAACCCTGCTGATGCGAGCCAGCACAGCCAGCAGTAGTTGGCGCAGGCAATAACGCAAACACGCGGGCGTACCCTCAAACTGGGTGCGCCCGCGCAGTGCGTTAATGCCCGGGCATACCGGCATATTCTGGGGGGACGTGCGGGTGTGCGGGAAAATTTTCTTGCGTGTGCGCAGGGGGTGTTACCGCCTCTGCGGGGTCTTTGGGGGATGGCTCCTCATCTTTGGGTGCGTCGGAATGGTGCAATGCGGTGTTTCCTAGTACTCTAGGAAGGTAGCGTTCTCAAAACGCTGGGGCACTGCTGTGCCTAAAATGCCTTTTAGAGCGTTTATACCGGTATAAACACCCCGGGTAGCTACCGCACCGAATGGGTGCGGCCGGGTCTAGCAAAGTGAGGAAATCCTATGGGTTCCGTTATTAAGAAGCGCCGCAAGCGCATGTCCAAGAAGAAGCACCGTAAACTGCTTCGTAAGACTCGCCACCAGCGCCGCAATAAGAAGTAAACAGTAGCTTCTGTGCCCCGTGCCCGGTAAGGGTTGCGGGGCATTGTGCGTTAATGAGGGCTGACGTGGGCTATTAGCGGCGGCTGTTGAACGCTAGTAGACTGGGAGCCATGCCCCCAGCTACACCTGAACCACCCGTTATTGAGCTTTTGACCCGCCCCGGCTGCCACCTGTGCGATGCTGCACGGCACACGGTGGCGCAGGTATGCACCGAATTTGGGGTGCCCTACACCGAGCTGAACATTGAGCTGTACCCGCAGCTGCTGCAGCGGCACGCCACCGAAATCCCGGTGCTGCGCATTGACGGGCAGCCGAAGGATTTTTGGCGTATTAACCCTAAACGGATGCGTAAGCTCATTGCCGCACGCATGCCTTAGCGTCGGCCGCCCCCGCTTCTGGCGAATTGGGGGCTATATGCGGCGCCCCTCGTTTTGGGGTAGCGTAGAAAATTTGAGAGACTGAGAGAATGACTACATCGGCTAAGGTCACGGTTCACCTGATGCGCCACGGCGAGGTGCATAACCCCGACCGCATCGTCTACGGGCGGCTACCCAACTACCACCTTTCGGAGAAGGGGCAGCAGATGGTGCGCATGAGCGCCCAGGAGTTTGCCCGGCGTCGGGGCGAAGGCGCGAACCTTGTGCACCTGGTATGCTCCCCGCTGACCCGCACCCGCGAGTCGGCCGAGCCGATCACTGAGCTTCTGGGGCTTCAAGCGCACCCCGATGCGCGCGTGGTTGAGGCCGATAACTATTTTGAGGGCCTGCACGTGAACCGGCAGGAGCTTCTGAACAACCCGCGCCACTGGACGAAACTGTACAACCCGCTGCGCCCATCCTGGGGCGAGCCGTACATTGCGCAGGTGCGCCGCATGGCTCAGGCCATTAAGGACGCCGCCCGCACCGCGTACCAGCAGGGCGGGGACGGGGCCGAGGCCATCATTGTTTCGCACCAGCTGCCCATCTGGGTGACTCGCCTGGCGCTTGAAGGTAAGCTATTGCAGCACGATCCGCGTGCGCGCGAATGTAACCTGGCGTCGATTACTTCGCTCACTTTCGATAACCTGTTATCGGGGAACCCGCCGCAGGTGAGCGGCTACACGGAACCCGCATCGCCCCTGTATTCGGGAGTGATTCAGCTGCCCGGCAGCTAAGACGCGGGTGTCTGCCGTTCAGCACCCCCTTCGCACACACCACCGGAAGGAACGCATGACTCCCACCCATAACCACACCCGCCGCACCGCCCTGCGTGCGGGTATTGCGCTGTGCGCCTCAGCGGCCGGGGCGGGCCTGCTCGCTGCGTGCTCTGAAGACACCTCCCTGTCAAAACAGGCGAATTCGGGTGACAATAAAGGCTACATTGCCGGGGACGGGTCGGTGACCGAGTACCAGGAGGCTGAGCGCGGCGAGCCCGTTGCGTTCACCGGTGAACTATTCGACGGCACCAGCGTGAACGCTGAGTCGTTGCGCGGCAAACCTACGCTCTTGAACTTCTGGTACGCCGGGTGCTCTCCCTGCCGTGCCGAGGCTAAAGACCTGCAGAAACTCTACACCGACTATAAGGACAAGCTGGGGTTCTACGGTGTGAACGTGCGGGATGAGAAAAGCACCGCCGAGGCGTTTGAGCGCAGCTTTGAGATCACCTACCCCTCGTTTAAGGACGCCTCGGGTAAGGTGCTGCTGTCGTTGAGTAAGTATGTGCCCGCTCAGGCGGTACCGACCACCGTGATCCTGGATTCGCACGGTAGGGTGGCGGCACGCATCCTGGGTCAGGCGAACCCGTCGGTGCTGAAAACCCTGATTGAGACCGCTGTGAAGGGTGCCTAGCGTGCCTGCTGGAACCGGTATGATGCTCACCCCCGCCGCTGCGGCTGCCACGGCGGGCGCTGCGCCGTTGGCGAGTATCAGCTCAACCGTGCTGGATGGTTCCCTGTGGCTCTCCATCCCGTTGGCGGCGCTGGCGGGGCTGGTGTCGTTCGCTTCACCGTGTGTGCTGCCGCTGGTGCCCGGCTACCTGGGGTATGTGGCGGGTCTTGCAGGCTCGCAGCCGCAGGCACCCGAGGGCTCCGCGGCCGCATTGTTCCAGGGGAAGAAAACGGCGGTGGCGGCCCATAACCCCGCACCCCAAAAAGCCGCAGAAAACACCAAAAACCCGCCCGAGGCAACATCGGGGGTGGCTGTGGCGGACGCCCCCCCCCCCCCCAAAACCCCCCCCCCCCCCCCCCCCCCCCCCCCC
>ERZ773197.2260-NODE-2260-length-12351-cov-11.129961_pt1 | contig 12351 bp, 6 predicted proteins | sample MGYA00580999_ERZ773197 | MGnify/ENA primary metagenome ERZ773197 (study PRJEB29015, sample SAMEA2738166) | human oral metagenome | biome: human oral; feature: human-associated habitat; material: saliva | place: China | collected 2185 ...
GCCAGGACGGAAAGACCCCATGGAGCTTTACTCCAGTTTGGTACTGGGATTCGGTGCTGCATGTACAGGATAGGTGGGAGACTGAGAGCCCAGGACGTCAGTCCTGGAGGAGTCGCTGTTGGGATACCACCCTTGCAGTATTGGATTTCTAACCTGCGGCCGTGAACCGGTCGGGGGACAATGCCAGGCGGGGAGTTTGACTGGGGCGGTCGCCTCCGAAAGGGTATCGGAGGCGCTCAAAGGTTCCCTCAGGATGGTTGGAAACCATCCGCAGAGTGCAAAGGCAGAAGGGAGCTTGACTGCGAGGGCGACGGTCCGAGCAGAGTAGAAATACGGACTTAGTGATCCGGTGGTATGAAAGTGGGATTGCCATCGCTCAACGGATAAAAGCTACCCTGGGGATAACAGGCTTATCACTCCCAAGAGTTCACATCGACGGAGTGGTTTGGCACCTCGATGTCGGCTCATCGCATCCTGGGGCTGTAGCAGGTCCCAAGGGTTGGGCTGTTCGCCCATTAAAGCGGTACGCGAGCTGGGTTCAGAACGTCGTGAGACAGTTCGGTCCCTATCCGGCGCGGGCGGAGGATATTTGAGAGGAGCTGACCCTAGTACGAGAGGACCGGGTTGGACGGACCACTGGTGTACCGGCTGTCTACCAAAGGCACCGCCGGGTAGCCAAGTCTGGTCGGGATAAACGCTGAAGGCATCTAAGCGTGAAGCCCCCCTCAAGATGAGATATCCCGTCCAAAAGGACATAAGATCCCTTGCAGAGTACAAGGTAGATAGGGCAGAGATGTAAGCACAGCAATGTGTTAAGTTGACTGTCACTAATCGATCGAAGGCTTGACCAAAAGCGAAGAAAATGGTTCGAAGGAAGAAAGCAAAGCGTGAATGCTTGCATTCAAAGCGAATGCTTTCTTCCTGAGAGAGTTTGCGTAGCAAACGCATCGAGCAGAAGCAACGAAGTTGCGGATGCGAGATGACCATTTTCAAAGGTTTGCAATTCATCTGTATGAAGTTTTGAAGGTATTCGCGGAGACGAGCCCGGGGGCTCGTCTCTTTTTCAGAAGGTTTGCCTTTTTTGCAAATCTTGTGATACAATACTTTTCGTTGAGCCGACATGCTCAATGCATAAATAGGGGTATAGTTCAGTCGGTAGAACGTCAGTCTCCAAAACTGAATGTCGAGGGTTCGAGTCCTTCTGCCCCTGTCAAGAGGAGAAGATCTGTGTGTCAGATCTTCTTTTTCTTTGCGCATTTGCCCGGATGATGCTGTGCGGCGGCGAAAGGGTGTAATATGTATAGAGAAGGTACAGGAGGTATTCGATGAACTGGTTTCCGGAGATTAAGAAGAACTTTGGTTTTGGATGTATGCGCCTGCCCATGCTGGAGAATGAGCAGGTTGATCTTGAACAGTGTAAGGAGATGATCGACCTCTTTCTGGCAGCCGGATTTAATTATGTTGATACAGCTCACGGCTATATTGACGGTAAGTCAGAATTGGCGATCAGGGACTTCTTGACCAAACGCTATCCCAGGGAGGTCTACCTCCTGACAGATAAATTGACTGATTCTTACTTCAAGTGTGAGGAAGACATTCGCCCCTTCTTTCAGAGCCAGCTTGAGGCCTGCGGAGTGGACTATTTTGATTTTTACCTTCTCCATGCCCAGAATGCCCAAATTATAAAAAATTCAGGAAGTGTCACGCCTATGAGACCTGTTTTGACCTGAAGAGAGAGGGAAAGATCCGCCATGTCGGCCTCTCTTTTCACGATAAAGCGGAGGTCCTGGATCGGATTTTAGAGGAGAACCCGCAGATTGAGGTTGTTCAGATCCAGTACAATTACGCTGATTACATGGACGCAACAGTGGAGTCAAAAAAGGTATATGAGGTCTGTGTCAGGCATCAGAAACCGGTTATTGTTATGGAGCCGGTCAAAGGAGGAACGCTGATCCGGCTTCCGGAGAAGGCGCAGAAGATCTTTGACGCGCTGCAGAAGGATTCTGAGAAGCATCTGAGCAATGCCTCATACGCGATTCGCTTTGCGGCGGATCCGGACAATATGGTCATGGTCCTCTCCGGCATGAGCAATATGGAACAGATGAGGGATAATCTCTCTTTCATGACAGATTACAGGCACTTGTCGGAAGAAGAAAAGAAGGCAATCGAAGAGGTTCGCAGGGTCTTTCTGGATCAGAACCTGATCCCATGTACTTCCTGTCACTATTGTGTGGAGGAGAACCATTGCCCGAAGGATATTTTAATTCCGGACCTTTTCTCCTGCCTCAACGGCAAGAGACAGTTTGATTCCTGGAATCAGGATTTCTACTATCAGACGGTCTTGACAGTGAACGGACACGGGCCTGCGTCATCTTGTATTAAATGTGGGAAGTGCGAGAAGGTATGCCCGCAGCATCTTCCTATTCGGGACCTGCTTGTGGATGTCGCGAAGGAGTTTGAATCCCATAAGGATTAAAGGGCACCGTTTATTTTACGGTTAAAAGCATCTGAAAACAGGGGAGCTGAAAATATTCGCGTCTCAAAATTTCTGCCCAAATTTCTGCTAAAAATACCCTGAAAATTCCCGATAGAATTCACCTGAAAATAGGGGTGGAAATTTTCACTGATACCATGTAATATGAATTTGAACCATGTGGTTTTTCCTTCGGTACTATGTTGATTTTTATTGATTTTCATAATACCTGGCGGTCAAACCCGTGGTTTTTTGCGGTTTAGGCCCTTTTGGCCTGGCTGACAATCAACAATAAAGGTACTCCTGTTTATCGCGTGAATGGGGCATTCCCGTCCGCTGCGCAGAAGGGGGATTGCTGTTCGCGGGAATACAGGAAGAGAAGGGGGGATGCACAGGCAAAGATGTTTTGAAGGATGTAGATGGAAAGAGGGGTGTGAAAACACACAGGAAATCATCTGTATGTAAGAAAGTGGGAGGTAAAAATTGGGAAGGAAGTTTCGAGGCTGGATCGGATTGATCACAGCTGCGGCAGTAGCTGTTTCTCTTGTCCCGACAAGTGCTTTTGCAGAGGAAGCAGGAGGGGTCACAGGCAAAAACAACGCGAAATCCGACAATCTTTTGCGGCTCTGGTATGATAAGCCGGCGAGCGATTGGCAGACACAGTCGCTGGCGATTGGCAATGGTTACATGGGTGGCCTGGTTTTTGGAGGCATCAACCAGGATCGCATCCATATCAATGAAAAAACGGTCTGGGAGGGCGGGCCGGATGGCAAGTCCACCTACAGCTATGGCACAACGAATCCGATCAGTACAGAAGAGGACCTTCAGAAGATCAAAGACAATCTGAATGAAATTCGTCAGAAATTGGATGATAAGTCTGAGCATGTCTTCGGATTTGACGAAAACTCCTATCAGGCGAGCGGAACCGATACAAAAGGGGAGGCAATGGACGCGCTGAATAAGCTGATGGGAGATCTGAAGGGCTATGACGCCCCGACAGATTATGCCAATTTGTATATTTCAAATGACCAGGATCCCTCCAAGGTGACGAATTATGTCAGAGATCTGGATATGCGAACTGCCCTGGCAACCGTGAGCTACGATTATGAGGGGGTTCACTACAGCAGAGAGTATTTTAACAGCTATCCGGACAACATCATGGCCGTGCGTCTGAGCGCGGACAAGGATGGGAAAATCAGCTTTAAGACCAATCTTGAGAATTTGATCGGGGGAGACGTCGATACAAATGTTGTTCGTGGCGACACAATTACAATGCGCGATGCCCTGAGAGGAAACGGACTGAAAGCGGAAGCGCAGCTGAAGGTCATCAACGAGGGAGGAAGCATCTCCAGCGATGAAAACGATGGGAAGCCGGCAATCCGTGTATCCGGGGCAAACGCGGTTACATTAATTTTCGCTTGCGGCACAGACTACAAGATGGAGCTGCCGAATTTCCGCGGAGAGGATCCGCACAAGGCAGTGAAAAAGAGAATTCAGGCTGCGGCGAAAAAGGGATATCAGGCCCTGAAAAAGGATCATGTGGAGGATCATTCCGCGCTCTTTTCCCGCATGGAATTGGGATTTGATGAAGAAATCCCGCAGATTCCCACGGATGAACTGATCCGCAGATACCGCAACATGGTGGAAAACAGTGGAGGACAGATTCCGACGTCGGCAGAGCAGAGAGCGCTGGAGGTGATGTGCTATCAGTTCGGACGCTATCTGACCATAGCCGGATCCAGAGAGGGATCTCTTCCGACAAACCTTCAGGGCGTCTGGGGAGAAGGCTTCTTCACATGGTATGGGGACTATCACTTCAATATCAATGTTCAGATGAACTATTGGCCGACCATGGCAAGTAATCTGGGTGAATGCATGAAGCCCTACAATGACTTTTTGAATGTTCTCAAGGAGGCGGGGCGCAATGCGGCGGCGGCTTCCTATGGGATCAAGAGCCAGGGAGGAGAAGAAAACGGATGGCTCGTGGGATGCTTCAGTACACCCTATATGTTCTCGGCCCTGGGACAGAAGAATAACGCGGCGGGATGGAATCCGATCGGCTCAGCCTGGGCTCTCCTCAATTCTTATGAATATTATCTGTATACCGGAGATACCCAGTATTTGCGGCAGTTATATCCATCGATGAAAGAGGTCGCTAATTTCTGGAACAAGGCTCTCTATTGGAGTGAGTATCAGCAGCGCTACGTATCCGCCCCCTCTTATTCCCCGGAAAACGGGCCGATTGTCAATGGGGCGTCCTATGATCAGCAGTTTATCTGGCAGCATCTGGAGAATACCATTCACGCGGCGGAGACATTGGGGCTTGACGGCGATCTGCTTGCGGAGTGGAAAGAAAAGCAGTCCAAGCTGGATCCGGTTATCGTGGGTAAGAGCGGACAGGTCAAGGAGTGGTTTGAAGAGACCTCTTTCGGTAAAGCGCAGGCGGGAAATCTTCCGGAAATTGATATTCCTCAGTGGAGACAGAGTCTCGGCGCGCAGAACTCGGGAGTGCAGCCGCCGCATCGTCACCTGTCGCATCTGATGGCGTTATATCCCTGTAATTTAATCAGCAAAGACAAGCCGGAATATATGAGCGCGGCGGTCGTATCGCTGAAAGAGAGAGGACTGGACGCGACAGGCTGGTCAAAGGCCCATAAGCTGAATCTGTGGGCCCGTACAGGGCATGCCGAAGAGGCCTTTAAGCTCGTGCAGTCAGATGTCGGAGGCGGAAATTCCGGATTCTTGACAAACCTCTTCTGTTCCCACGGAAGCGGAGCGAATTATAAGGAAAAACCGATCTTCCAGATCGACGGGAACTTCGGTTATACGGCCGGCGTCAATGAAATGCTCCTTCAGAGTCAGCTGGGATATGTGCAGTTCTTGCCCGCGCTTCCGGACCAGTGGAGCACAGGGCATGTCAAGGGCATTGTCGCAAGAGGCAACTTTGAGATCAATATGGACTGGTCCAACGGAAAAGCGGACCGCTTTGAGATCACATCGAGAAACGGGGGCATATTTACAGGAGAATATAAAGATATCGCCGCTTGCAGCGTCAGAAAATCAGACGGCTCCAAGCTGACGCCCCAGGTCCTTTCGAACGATAAGATTTCCTTTGCGACAGAGGCGGGAGAGACCTACACCATCGATTACAATGCGTCACCCGACAAGCTGAAAAGTGTCATCGACAGGGCCAGGGAGCTCTCCGAAAAGATGAAGGGCCAGCTCCTTTCAGAACAGAAGACCCATCTGGATGAACTGATTCAGCAAGCAGAGAAGGTGATCGCGGAAGAAAAATCGGAGGACTATGAAAAGCAGTCACAGAGCTTAAGCAAGGCGATCCGTGTCGGCGAGGCCGCCATATCCCTGCGGGATGCCTATGACGAGGCGAGAAAAGTCTACGATCAAAGAGATGTAAAGGAGGAATGGGCAAGCTATATCAAGACAGCCGCTGATCTGAAGAAGCAGACGGATGCGGCTGAGGCGCTCTTGAAAGACAAAGAGTGCGGCGTCAGTCAACTGGAGCTGATGCAGGAAAGCGTCAACCACGCCAGAGATACTCTTTTGGGCCTGTGGGACAGACTGACCCTGCGAATAAGCCCGGAGAACAAGCTCACGCTCAGCTCCGATGATAAGATTGAGATCTCCAGCGAGTTTGACGATCTTCAGATCAGATACACGACGGACGGAAATGATCCGATGTGGTTCTCTGATGAGTACAGGGAAGCCTTCCCGGTTACAAGGTCCAAAGAGACGGTAAAGGCCGCTCTCTTCCTGGGAAGACGCCAGATGAGTAAGGTCTATACGGCGGAGTATCTGAGCCAGGAGGCCCTGAACACGGCGGAGGGCATTGAGCAGAACCACAGCTCTGTTACGGACAAGGGGACGTCAGGCGATTCGGCAGGCCTGGAGAAGGCGCTGGATGGGAAGAATGGCAGTGCATGGTACCCGACAAACTTCCCGACTCTTCTGGAGCTTCAGTTTGATCAACCGGTGAAAGTGAACACGGCAGAAGTGGCGCTGGATTGGTTCTATGAGAATTACTATGATATCGCGGACATGGATATTGAATACTGGAATGGAAGCGAGTGGGTTGCGGCAGTCAAGGGGGCCTCTTTGGGGGCTCAGTCCAAGGTCTTTTCATTTAATGAATTCGAGTCTGACAAGGTAAGACTCAAGATCAATAAGGCATGGCAATATGATTATTATGGAATGATCGGCGTCGACGCTTTCCGTCTCTTCTATCTGAAGGACAAGGTGACCACAAACAGGGCCGGACTCGACCAGGTCCTTTCTGTGGCCCAAAAGAGTGTGGACAATAAAGATGTCAGCAAGGCAATTCCGAGTGTACAGAAGAGTTTTCAACAGGTATTTGCCTATGCGAAATCTGTGAGCTCCAATATCCAGTCCAGTCAGGACACCATCGATCACACGACAGCCGCTTTGATTGAAGAAATTCAGAGGCTGGGCCTCAAGGCAGGCGATAAGACTAAGCTCAGAAATCACGATACCTTATACAGGGCGCTGGATCTGAATCTGTATATCGATGGAAGAGAAAAAGATGCCTTTTCAGAGGCTCTTGTGAATGCCCAAAAGGTCATTGAGGATGAGGACGCGCAAGAGGCAGATGTTCTGAAAGCAGATCAGGCACTTCTCGACGCGGCAAAAGCTCTGGTCAAGAAGGGAGACAAGACAGCGCTTGCGGCACTGACGGACGCGACTGCCTCTTACAAAAAAGAGAACTATCTCAGCGCGGGATGGAACGCCTTTGAGGAGGCGGTCCATGCGGCAAAGAGGGTGCTCGCAGACCCGTCGGCAAGGCAGGAAGATGTCGACCAGGCGAGACAGGCTCTCGCGGAGGCGGTGATCAGGCTTCAGCCCAAGGCGGACAAGGCGATTCTGAAGGAGACCATCGAAAAAGCGAAGGCAGTGGATCTGTCGGGATACAGACAGGAAAATGTAAATGAGCTGCAAAGCGCCCTCTCGAAGGCGGAGGCTCTCATGGCAAATGAGGAGATCTCCCTTTACGATCAGCCTCTCGTTGACGCGGCAGTACTTGATTTGCAAAAGGCAATGGAAGCTCTTCAGAAGGAAGAGGCAAAAGCATCGGATCCGTCAAAGCAAGGAGGCGATGGGGGATCAGGTCAGAATCAGGGCAATCCCTCCGGCGGGCAAAAGCGGCTGACAGCCGATCCGTCGAAGAAAGCCGGACGGACGGCTGGAGTCAGTGCGAAAGCGGCGAAGACAGGTGATCTGGCGCCAATGATTCCGGAGGCTGCCGGTCTGATTTTGTCCCTGTCAGCAATCGCCCTGCTGCTGAAGAAGAGAAGGGGGAATCAGAAAATCAGAAGGTAATCCCGGCCGATTTTTCTGCGGGGAACAGGGAAAACCGGGTGGGTTGGCAGATGCAGGTCATTCCCATGGGTTTCCCTGCGATCAGACCATCGGTTTCCTTGCGTTCAGCCCGCCTTGAACCCGGCTCTCTTCTATGCTAAGATTGAGCACGATATGGAAAAAGGCAGTGAAGACCCACAGTAAGCCGCTGTGAATCCGTGACAGAGAGCCCTTTCGCGGTTGAGAGAGGGGCGACGGAGACAGCAGATGAAATTCAGGTTGGAGCCGCATTTCTGAAAGGCAAATGCTCCGAATCCGTTTTCGGGCGGATCTGAAAAGACAATCCGAGGAGAGGGCATAGCCGAGTAGGTGATGACGTTGGCGCGCGTTAGGCGCATGGAGAGTCTGTATTCACGCAGAAATCAGGGTGGTACCGCGGAGTTATGTCTTCGTCCCTTTGGGGACGGAGACTTTTTTCGTAATGATCGAATGCAGGCCCTGCGATCATGCGGTTGTTTCAGGAGGAGAAAGACCATGGCAGTGAATGAAAAACTGGAAGAAATTCGGCGGAGGACCCTTGAGAATATTGCCAGGGCCGGAAATCTGGAGGAGCTCAATGAGGTTCGCCTGACCGTCTTAGGCAAGAGGGGAGAACTCAAAGAGCTGATGAAGGGGATGCGGGAGCTCTCAGCGGAAGAGCGCCCCAAGTTCGGTCAGCTGGTCAATGACGTCCGTCAGATGGTCGAGCAGGAGCTGGCAGACCGAAAGAGCAAGATGGAAGAGGAACTTCTGAACAGGAAGCTGGCCTCTGAGACAATCGACGTCACTCTGCCGGCCAAAAAGATCAAGCTGGGTCACCGCCACCCCAATACCAGAGTTTTGGACGAGGTGGAGCGGATCTTTATCGGCATGGGCTATGAGGTGGTTGAGGGACCTGAAATCGAATATGACTACTATAACTTTGAGGCCCTCAACATTCCCGCCAACCATCCGGCCAAGGATGAGCAGGACACCTTCTATATCAATAAGGACATTCTTCTGCGCACCCAGACCTCACCGGTACAGGTCCGCGTGATGGAGAAGGGGAAGCTTCCCATTCGCATGATTGCACCCGGCCGCGTCTTCCGCGCGGATGAAGTTGACGCGACCCACAGTCCCTCCTTCCACCAGATCGAGGGAATGGTGATTGATAAGAACATCACAATGGCAGATCTCAAGGGAACCCTTCTGGAGTTTGCCCATAAGATGTTTGGGGAGAACGTCAGGCTTAAGTTCCGTCCCCACCATTTCCCCTTCACAGAGCCATCCGCCGAGGTGGATGTCTCCTGCTTTAAGTGCGGAGGCAAGGGCTGCCGATTCTGTAAGGGAGAGGGCTGGATTGAGATCCTCGGCTGCGGCATGGTCCACCCGGATGTCCTGCGCATGAGCGGTATTGACCCGGAAGAATACCAGGGATTTGCCTTCGGCGTCGGTCTCGAGCGCATTTCTCTGCTCAAGTATGAGATTGATGATATGCGCCTTCTCTATGAGAATGACGATCGATTCCTGTCCCAGTTTTAAGGGAAAGCGAAGCGGATGGGCTTTCGATTGAAAGTATCCGGCAGAGGGAAAGCGAAGAGGATAGGTTTTCGATCAAGAGCATCCGGCAGAAGGAAAGCAAAAATGATCGGTCTGCCGGATGGATGACAGAAGGCAAGGCGCTAGATAAGGAGAAAAAGCATGAGAACATCTCTCAAGTGGATTAAGGCCCTGGTTCCGGGCCTGGATGTGACGCCCCAGGAGTTCGCGGATGCCATGACTTTGGCGGGCAATAAGGTCGAGTACTACACGGATCTGGCAGCGGATCTGGACAAAATCGTGGTCGGAAGGATTCTTTCCATCCGGCCTCATGAGGATTCTGATCACCTGCTGATCTGCCAGGTGGATGTGGGGACCAAGACCATACAGATTGTGACCGGAGCCCCGAATGTCAGAGAAGGACAGCTGGTGCCTGTCGCGCTGGACGGCGGTCGTGTGGCGGGAGGCCATGACGGAAGCAAGACGGAAGGGGGAATCCGAATCAAGGCCGGAAAGCTCCGCGGCGTTTCCTCCGAGGGCATGATGTGTTCTATTGAAGAGCTGGGAAGCAGCCGGGATATGTGCCCGGAGGCGCCCGAGTATGGCATTTATGTCTTTGAAGAGGACGCGGACCTTATGCCCGGTGATGATGCGGTCAAGACTCTGGGATTGGATGATGTTGTCGTCGAGTATGAAATCACTTCCAACCGCGTCGACTGCTTTTCTGTTTTGGGTCTGGCCAGAGAGGCCGCAGCGACCTTCGGCAGAGATTTTTGCCCTGATCCGGTAACAGAGACCGGCAGCCGGGAGGATGTCAGGGACTATGTCTCTGTGGAGGTGAAGAATCATGACCTGTGCGCCCGCTATACGGCCCGTCTTGTCAAGAATGTCAGGATCGCGCCCTCTCCCAAGTGGATGCAGCGCCGCCTGATGGCGCAGGGAATTCGCCCCATCAACAACATTGTGGATATTACCAACTATGTCATGGAGGAGTATGGCCAGCCCATGCACGCCTATGACTTAGACCGGATTGCCGGTCAGAGGATTGTGGTCAGAAATGCCGCCGAGGGAGAGAAGTTTACAAGCCTGGACGGGCAGGAGCACACGCTGGACGCGTCCATGCTGATGATCTGTGACAAAGACAAGCCGATCGGTCTGGCCGGAATTATGGGCGGGGAAAATTCCATGATCACGGACGACGTCCACACCATGCTCTTTGAGGCGGCCACCTTCGATGGGACCAATATCCGCCTGTCCTCCCGCAGAGCCGGTCTGCGCACAGACGCCTCCGCCAAGTTCGAGAAGGGACTGGATCCCAATCTCGCCATTGAGGGGATGAACCGGGCCTGCCAGCTGATAGAAGAGCTGGGCGCCGGAGAGGTGGTCGGCGGGGTGATTGACATTTACCCCGAGAGGGTCAATCCCTGGACTCTGCCCTTCCAGGCGGATGCCTATAATCACTTACTGGGGACGCAGATCAGTCCGGAGCAGATGATCGAATACCTGAAGCCTCTGGGGATCGGATATGACAGAGAAAAGGAGCAGCTGCAGATCCCGACCTACCGGCAGGACCTGCACTGTGACGCGGATATTGCGGAGGGGATCGCCCGCTTCTATGGCTATGCCAATATTCCGACCAGCCTGCCGGGAGGATCTTATGCCGGCGGTCTGAGCAGGAAACAGAGGATCGAGGGCCTGATTCGTGATACGGCCGAATTCTGCGGATTCTCGCAGGCTATGTGCTATTCCTTCGAGAGTCCCAGGGTCTTTGACAAGCTTCTGCTGCCCGCGGAAGATCCCCTGCGCAAGGCCATCCGTATTTCAAATCCCCTGGGAGAGGACTTCTCCATTATGAGAACCTGCTCTTTAAACGGAATTCTGACCTCGCTTGGAACCAATTACAGCCGGCGCAACGCGGATGTTTGGCTCTACGAGATGGGAAATGTATACCTGGCCAAGTCCCTGCCCCTGACAGAGCTCCCCGAGGAGCGTCTTAAGCTGACGCTGGGCGGCTATGGAGCGATCGATTTCTATCAGATGAAGGGAGCTGTTGAGGAGATTTTGGCCAAGCTGGATATGAGAGACCGGGTCAGCTATGATCCCGGGAGCGGATATCCCTTCCTGCATCCCGGTCGCCAGGCCAATATCCGCTATGAGGGAAAGGAGATCGGATATATCGGTCAGATGCATCCGAGCGCGGCTGGCAACTACGGGATCAAGGATCCGGTCTATGTCGCGGTCTTCGATGTCGGGGAGCTGGTTTATCATGCTAACTTTGCTGTCAAATATGAGGGGATTGCCAACTTCCCGGCCTCCAGAAGAGATCTCTCCATGGTTGTGCCCAGGGAGATTCTCGCGGGAGACATTGAGGATATCTTCGCCTCTTGCGGGGGCCGGATCCTGGAGTCCTATGAGCTCTTTGATATCTACGAGGGCGCGCAGATTCTGTCCGGCTATAAGTCCATGGCCTACACTCTGACCTTCCGCGCGAAGGACAGGAACCTCTCTGATGAGGATGTGAATCAGTCTATGGATTTCATATTGAAGGCGCTAAAGGAAAAGGGGATCCGGCTTCGGGAGTGATCCGCCGGGGGAAAAGAAGGTCAGAGAGGAAAGATCAATAATGGACGTCAAGGATTTCGACTATGAGCTGCCAGAGGAGCTGATTGCGCAGGATCCCCTCTTAAAGAGGGATCAGTCCCGCCTTTTGGTTCTGGATCCTGAGACCGGGGCCATGGAGCACAGACATTTTTATGATATCAGGGATTATCTGAGGGCAGGTGACTGCCTGGTCATCAACAATACCAGAGTCATCCCCGCCCGTCTGCTCGGGGCCAAGGAAGAGACCGGGGCCAAGGTAGAGGTTCTCCTGTTGATCAATCACGGTGGAGACAATTGGGAGACTCTGGTGAAGCCCGGCCGCAAGTGCCGGGAAGGAGCCAGGATCAGCTTCGGAGAGGGCCTTCTGGTCGGACAGGTGACAAAGGTTC
>ERZ773197.2261-NODE-2261-length-12348-cov-11.788579_pt1 | contig 12348 bp, 10 predicted proteins | sample MGYA00580999_ERZ773197 | MGnify/ENA primary metagenome ERZ773197 (study PRJEB29015, sample SAMEA2738166) | human oral metagenome | biome: human oral; feature: human-associated habitat; material: saliva | place: China | collected 2185 ...
TGTCTGTCTGTCTGTCTGTCTGTCTGTCTGTCTGTCTGTCTGTCTGTCTGTCTGTAAGGATGGTATGGCCTGTTTGAACAAATGTCAAGAGCTGGTCACGATAAAATTCATATTGTTTTTTGCGCGCCTCTATCTCCGCTGGAAGGCCAATCTCTAAGTCAGCACAAATACATTCAAAGTTATCTAGTAAATCTGCAATTTTCTTTTGAATAGACAATTCCGGATACGCAATCATTATCTTCCCAATGTCTTCTTTATTAATTTTAACAGGAACAGCATGGTGTAAAACTCTCTTTGAAAGTTCTTTTTTACCCAAACTACTTTCTATATAATATTTCAAATATCTTGTATCTATTATATTGCTATCAGGACGTATTAAAGCAAGTGAAACATAATACGCCAAATCCATCAATTTATTTACTACGGCACATTTTCCCACAGTTCCTATTCGTGTCATAAACAAATCATTCAACTGTGGTTTAACCTTATATAAGTTATACTCATCTAGAGAAATATATTTATCAGTATCATAAATATTCTCTATGTTTTCAACGCTTATGAATGGAATACCTGCTTCTTGATATTTGGGGGTTTGATGAGTACCATCATAAATTGATGCAATTTCGGATAATTTATTACTGTGTATATTGTTATTTTGAACTGAAATGAGCTGATTCCTATAATATTCAAATTGTTTTTTTCTTGCTGTAAGTTCTGCTGTAAGTTCTGCTGTAAGTAACATGAAAGAGTCTAATATACGGATTATTTCATGTTGCACCTCCAACGGAGGTACGGGAATCTTAAACTTCATCATTTTCTCTGAACTTAAATTAGGTTGAGAACCCGTACCTGATGATATAGCTAATATATTTCCACTCTGCCCTGATAGCCAATGATAAAGATACCGATTCATCAAAAACGATTCATCAGGAAGAAACATCCCCACACGTTGATTAAGGTAATATTCTTTTTCGGAATAGTTATATCCGATTTTTCCAGTTGTAGCACCAGACATTGCAACCACAATATTATTAGGTTTTACGATGTAATTACTTAAGTTTTCCTTATAATCATTTGGATTAAAGTATACATACCCTTCATCAGATAGCTTACCTTCTGATATATTTGTTATTCTTAATATAGGTAATCCAGATTTGGAAAACAATCCACTTTTAAAAGCAAATCCATTTTGGAACCTACAAATCTCATTTAGTTCTTTATATTCCACACCATTAGGACACAACTCATCTAACACTTCCTCTAATTTGTTCATCGCAATCGACCTCCTATCTTTAGTGTTTATAATATTCCTCGAGTGCTTCGGATTTTTCTGCTTCATAATCGCTTTGTGTATCATCTTCAATTCCATTTATAATATCAATAGCTTGTTTAATTGAACCGTCAGATAACTTTTCATAGTCAAATCCAGCTATTATAGAACGATAAAAATTAAATATGTCTGGATCCTGAATTATCCATGATACTTGTCTATTATCTACTAAGGCAGAACAGATTTTTTCAATTTGTTGCTCCGTCCAACCAGAATACCGTTTTATTAATGCTATTACTTCGTGCGTAGAAGCAAACGAACGACTTTTATATAAATTATCAATTAACTTCTGTTTATCAGTTTCAACCTCTAATTGTATTTCGTTGACATGTGCATTTAAAAACCCTACTAAGTTAGAATAAAAATATATTTTGGATTCTTTTTTTTCTTCCCACTCTTTAAGTAAGAAAGGATTCATATTTTTATCAGATATCAAGGAACGATAATCTTTGTCAGCACTAATAAAATATAAGTCTTCGCCACTAGGTACATTATCCAAAATACATTCCCAGTTGACAGCATCACCATATTTATTATCCTTTCCAGGTGGATTTCCGATTCCATATCGGATATATGCTTTATCAACATAGTTATCACAAGGTATTAAATCAATAATTGAAAAGAAACTTCTTAATGTTTTATCCGCAGGCAATTCTTCACTAGTTATATCAGTTTCGATTTTTTTCTTAAAAGAATTAAACTCATTTACTATTGAACATAAATCTTTGCGTAGCGATTCAAACTTTTCATATCCTTTGCAAAATACTGGATATTTGGGCTCTTTTAATTCAAAGTTTTTTAAGGCATCCATTATTTTAGATTCTCTATTCCTTTTTATCTCATCATACACCTGCTTAGGTATTATCAAGTTAATACTTTTACCAATCATATTCTTCAGCTTTTCAAATTGAGTTAAATCATCATTTGTAAAATGGTACAAAGAGAGCCAAATATTTGTGTCAATAAAGACATTTTTCATTTACTACACCTCTATTTCAGTAATAATATCATCTATTGCTCTTCTTAAGTACTCTTCACGAGCAACAATATCTCTGATTTCAGCATTTAACTTTACGATATCTATTTTTTCTCTCGTATCTTCTTTTTCTACATATGTCGATACTGATAAGTTGTATTCATTTTCTTTAATTTCTTCAATAGATGTGAGTTTCGCAGTATATTGAACATTCTCTCTTCCTGCAAAGATATTTACAATCTCATTAATATTATTTTCAATCAATCTATTATTATTTGTAACTTTTATACATTTCTGAGATGCATCGATAAACAGTGTTGTATTGTCTTTTTTGTTCTTCTTTAAAACCATAATGCATGTTGCAATACTTGTCCCAAAGAATAAGTTACTTGGTAATTGGATAATACAATCCACAAAGTTATTATCAACTAGATACTTTCGAATCTTTTGCTCTGCTCCTCCTCTATAGAGAATTCCAGGGAAACAAACAATAGCAGCTGTACCTGATGATGATAACCAGCTCAATGCATGCATGATAAAAGCTAAATCAGCCTTACTCTTAGGAGCTAAAACTCCCGCAGGTGAAAATCTACCATCATTAATTAACAATGGATTATCATCCCCATCCCATTTAATGGAGTATGGAGGATTAGATACAATTAGTTCAAATGGCTCATCATCCCAATGTTGTGGATTAGTTAATGTATCTTCACAAGCAATATTGAATTTATCAAATTCAATATCATGTAAGAACATATTAATACGACATAAGTTATATGTAGTGATATTGATTTCCTGACCATAGTAGCCATTACGAACACCATCTTTACCTAATACTTTTTCAGCTTTTAAAAGTAATGAACCTGATCCACATGCAGGATCATATACTTTATTCACTTCTTTCTTACCAACTGTACCAAGTCTTGTTAGCAATTCTGATACATCAGAAGGTGTAAAAAATTCTCCACCACTCTTACCTGCATTAGATGCATACATCGTCATTAAGTATTCATAGGCATCACCAAAAGCATCGATGTCATGGTCTTTTACATCACCTAGGTTCATGTCAGCAATTCCATTTAGTAACTTTTGAAGTCTCTCATTTCTCTTTCCAACTGTTGAGCCGAGTTTATTACTATTAACATCAAAGTCATCAAATAATCCTGCAAAGTCACTTTCTGATGAACTACCCTTTGCAGAATCTTCAATATGATTAAATACTCTTTCTAAAGTTTCATTTAAATCATCTATATTTGAAGGACGCTTACGTACATTACAAAATAATTCAGAAGGCAAAATAAAGAATCCTTTAACATTAATCATTTCATCTTTAATCATTAATGCTTGCTCATCTGTTAAATCAGCATAATTAAAAGAAAGATTATTAGATTTAATCTCATTCTCATTGATGAAATTTGTTAGACTTTCAGAAATATAACGATAAAACATCGTTCCTAGTACGTAGTTCTTAAAGTCCCATCCATCTACACTACCGCGCAACTCATCCGCAATAGCCCAAATTGCACGATGCAATTCGTCACGTTGTTGCTCTTTTTTCATATCTGCCATTGTATGTCCCCTGTAATTTTTAAAACTCTATAAAAATTATAGTTTTAAAGTATTTTGAATTCAATGCGAAATACTGATAAGGACTGTATTTCCCCTATTTATGCTTATTTTTATAAATCTTTTCATAATAATTTCAAAAGTTACACTTAGAAATATCAAAAGCGATTGGAAGATTAATTATTCTCCAATCGCTTAAGCTAAAATTGAAAACAATCGCATTACAGCTATGTGGAAATCGTTTTCATATTCAGAAAAAAAGCATCCACTAAATAGTGAATGCATATTTTAAAGTATCTATTTTTTCTTTGAATTATCTGTATCCAAAGCATAGCGATATTGGATTTTCTTACGTGCATTACGCTTTAAGAATTCTTCTAATACTTCTGGACTTTGATCAAAATATAAAGTTGTATCAACTCTACGAGATGGTGAAACAAATTCTAAAGAACATCCCTTATCATCTTTATGAATCAGAACATTTTTATACTCTACAAATTCACCATTGAGAATACCAAATTTGATAACTTTATCATTTGATATTCCTTCTGATTGAAATGCAATCAGAATTAGAAGAATACCAATAACCACTAGCGTTGGTCTATCTTCTGTCATTACTATTGCAAGATAGAAGAATACAAGACCAATCACAATCAGAAGGATTCTACGAACCATTGAGTTTCTAGATTTTACTTCTATATTTTTCATTTGAAGATAGTAATAAACTGTATATCCAAATAATAGGACAGCTATAATCATAAACTCCATCGTAAAATCCTTCTTTCTAGATTACCACTCTGCGATAGTACCGTCGTAATGTTCCCAGTTCGGATTTGTCCAAACAAGCCCTTCCTCAGAAACCTTGCGAATCTTTTCTTCATCAAGAATAATTCCTAAACCTGGGTTTGTAGGAATTTCACAGTATCCATCTTTGTAATAGAACATTTCTTTATTTACAACAAAGTCTAATAAATCAAATCCCTTGTTATAGTGAATACCTAAAGATTGTTCCTGAATAAACACATTTGGTGTGCATGTATCCACTTGTAGTGTTGCTGCTAAAGCAATTGGACCATATGGAGCATGTGGTGCTACTGCCATATCAAACGCTTCTGCCATTGCTGCAATTTTTCTTGTTTCTAAAATACCACCAACTAAAGCTACGTCTGGCTGTAGGATATCGATTGCACCTTGCTTAATCAAATTCTTAAATGCCCAACGTGTATATAAACGTTCACCAGTTGCAAGTGGTGTGGAAACTCTTAAAGAAATATCCTTAAATGCTTCTTCGTTTTCTGGTAATACTACTTCTTCATAGAACATTAGTTTATATGGTTCTAATGCTTCGGCAAGAATCTTTGCCATTGGCTTATGTACACGACCATGGAAATCAATACCGATATTTAGTTTATAGCCAAATGTCTCACGTAATGACTTAACACGTTCAACTACTTCCTGTACTTTCTCATAACTATCAATGTAATGTAGTTCTTCTGTCGCATTCATCTTGATAGAATCAAATCCACGATCAACTCTATCTTGTGCTTGAGCAACTACATCCTGTGGACGGTCGCCACCGATCCAAGAATATACCTTGATACGATCACGTGCTTTACCACCTAATAATTGCCATACTGGAACATTGAGAGCTTTACCTTTGATATCCCACAATGCCATTTCAAAGCCAGAAACGATTGTTCCTTGGATTGGACCACCTCTAAAGAACGAACGATGCATACGTTGCCATAGACGTTCAATATCAAATGGGTCTTGTCCAACTAAAACACGATTACCAATTTCATATGCCCCTGCAACTACAGTTTCTGTCTTTGTTCCAGAAATCATTTCACCCCAACCGGAAATACCCGCATCAGTTGAAACCTTACAGAAAATCCATCTTGGTTTGACTCTAAATATTTCGATTTCAGTAATTTTCAAAATACTTCCTCCTTAAGCTTCTTGCTTATTCTTCATGCCTCTATATTCAATGAAGTACCAATAAACAGCAGATACCAAAATTAATGCAGGAATACCAATTACTGGATTAGCTGTAAATGCTAAGAATACTAAGTAACTCTGAATCATTGCAGTAGCTGCAAATGATGAGATAAAGATTGCACTTGTACCAAGGTCGATACCAACTGATTGAGCAATTGCGGTTAGTACTGGAGCAGTTGCTGAACCACACCATAGTAAGGAAGCTGTAATTATTAAGCCAATGATAATATTCTTCAATAAGTTACCACGAGTTACAGCAACTACCATTGCTACACGGAATGGTACTACAGCTAAGTCTGCAAATGGTAATACACGGTTGCCCGGTAATACTAATGCCATAGCAATTGTTAAAGGAATGATAATTAAAGCAGTTGTAATTACATCCTGGTTACCAACTACAACAGCTGCATCTAAACCGATAAATACATTTCTGCCCTTTAGACGTTCTTGAGACCACTTTTGAGCAGCGTCGGAGATTGGCATTAAACCTTCCATGAATAGAGCTGTCATCTTTGGAATTAACACTAATACAGCTGACATACTAACACCTAGTTTTAATACTGCAGTTAAGTCATATCCTGCTAATGCACCAATTGCTAAACCGATGATACCACCCATAATCATTTGATCTCCGAAGAAACCTAAATACTTCTGAGCATCTTTAACTGAGAACTTAGAATCACGAACAAATGGAATCTTATCTAATAACCAGTTCATTGGCCATGCAATGATAAGTGATGATAATGCAGATACAGTTGGTAATGTCACACCTGGAATTCCAAAGAACTCTTCTACAGCACCTTGTGACCAGTCAGACAACTTAAATGTAATGATAGCCATTGCAATACTTGCACCAACACCTAGGAAGATATTCTTTGTTACAAAGTAAGTCATAACACCTACAATTGCCATGTGGTGATAATTCCAAATATCAACATCTAATGTATCTGTAACCTTCAAGATTAACATAATGATGTTAACTAATAAGATAGTAAAGATTAAGATTGCAATGATTGGTGAAGCCCATGTGACTGCAGCGATAGAACCCCAACCTACATCTAATGCATCAAGTACAACACCTGTACGTTCAACCATCGCTTTAGCAGCTGGTCCTACGTTTGATGTCATGAAGTCAAGAATTAACTTAATACCAGCAAAACCAATTGCAAGTGTTAAACCTGACTTAAATGCCTTTGAAAGTTTTAGACCAAAGATTAAACCAATAATTGTGATGATAACTGGTAACATAACTGTTGCACCAGCACGAATAAAGAAATTAAATACATCCATTATAATATTCATATTATCTATCTCCTGATTTGTTTATTATTATTCTTTAACTACTTCTAAAATCTCATTTAATACAGCATCGGTACCAATACCCGTCAGAAGTGGCATAGCCTTAATTAGCTTTACTCCATGTGCATCTCCACCGAATTGTCCTGTTGTAACAAGTAGATCATAATCAGCAACCTTACCTGGAACTTCCATTAACTTACATTGTGTAATTGTTACCTGCTGACCATTCTCTTCCAAGAACTGCCTCATTTTTGTTGCGACTACTGTAGATGTGGCAATGCCATTACCACAAGCAACTAGAATCTTTTTCATTTTTAGTCCTCCTTTAAAATCGATTCTTGTATTACTTCTAAAATTTCTTCTTTATTAACAGAATGAACAAGTTTGTTTTTTGCTTCATCATTCTGAATAAAACCAATAATTCTTTGTAACATTTCAATCTGTCCATGAGGTTCAGCAATTGCCATCATGATTACAATTTGTGCATCTACCGTTTGGTCAACCTCTTCCATGTTATGGAATTTAACTGGATTTTTTAATGCTGCAACTGCAATGGAAGTAGTATTAACAAGGTTATTGTCTGCATGTGGAATTGCCACTATAGGACTTGTTGATGGTAATCCTGTTGGATACTCTTTTTCTCGTGCAAGAATTGCATCTTTATATGTATCTTTTACAAAACCTTGTTTCTCTAAAGCATCTGCCAGTAAAGAAATTACTTCTTCTTTCGTAGATGCTTCTACTTGTGGAAATACAAGCTCTTTTGTTACAACAACATTGATACTCATATCTCTTTCTCCTTTCCTACTTAGTTAGATATGTATTTAGAACTGCACGAATTTCTTCGTCAGAAGCTGTATCTAAATTTAAGTTTCCAAACATACCTGTTCCCATACCAACATATTGGCAATCATTATCAAAGAATTCTTGATAATTATTTACTCCAACACCACCAACTGCCATAAGTCTTAGTTTTCCTAATGGAGCTTGAACGTCCTTGAAGAATTTTGGACCAACTGTTCTTGCAGGGAATACTTTTACAATGTCTGCACCCATATTAAATTGCGTTTGAATCTCGCTAGGTGTCATAGCAGCAGGAATCGCAAGAATTCCATGTGCTTTTGTATACTCCATCATTTCTTTTGTGAAACCAATTGGAGATAATAAGAATTCTGCACCAGCATCAATTGCATTCTTTGCATCTTCTAAAGTTTTAACAGTGCCTGCCCCAATATGAATTTGACCACGATACTTATTACTTAATGTGCGAATCATATCAAGAGCTCCTGTGGAATTCATTGTCACTTCAACTACAAAGTGCTCTTTGTATTCACGCAAAACATGAATAATTCGATCTGCTCGCTCTAGCGTGTAACCACGCATAATGACTGTAAATTTGCCGTAATCTTCTAATTTCATAACCAATCCCTTTCTATAAATGCTTGGTATAGCGCACATTCATTAGTAAAGCCAATAATCCAGTCTATATTTTCTTTGCTCATAACTATCTCTGCTAACTTTTTTACAGCATAGATATGTTTAGATGTATTAAGAATTGCAATTGGCGCAATCACATGTACCAAATTCCCATTTGGAAATTGAATAGGTTTTTGAAAGACTGTAAATCCGATAAATTCTTCATAGATCAGTGTCTTTTCATCCGCATGTGGAATTGCAGCTTCCGTTCCAAAGAAACTATATGAGAGCTGATTATCAAAGCTTTGCATTGTTTTATCGATATACTGATCATTGATTGCTTTCACTTTTCGCATTGGCTCAAACGCATATCGAATTGCATCTTTCCAATCAAGTTCTTTATCAGTAATTTGTACCCAATCCTGATGCAAATAGTGCATTAACCCTGGCAAAGTATCTTTATCTTTCATTTGTATTTTGGAAGATGTTTGTAATAATACTTCTAATTCATCTTTCAATGCTTGCATGTTTTCAACCTTTGCGTATTTTTCAATTGTTCTCATCAATTCCTTAATTCGCTTTTCAGAACTTGTAATTCCTAAATCACTTAACACCCTATCTCGCAATCGTGATTGCTCATCCTTCGACATAATTGGATTGATAATGTATTGATTAATGTTTGTTTGAATTGGATCAGTTGTAAACACAATGTCATAATCAGAACCAAACTTTTCAAATTCACGAATTGATAACGATGTTAAAAAGTGTATCTCCGGAAATACTCCTCGCAAAGTTTCAAGCATCATTCGTGATACTATCAATCCATTCGAGCATACAACTACCGCTCTTGCCTTTGGTGCAATATCCTGTTCTTGTCGTAGTTGTGACCCAAAATATAATGTCAGTAATTCAAGCTCATCATTCGAAAATCTTTTTCCAATGTATTCTTCAATTGGTTGTATTAAATCTCCAATAATTTGCTTTACGACATCATAATCACTATTTACTAACCCACTATAATAATCATGAATTTTGATGTCGAACATAATTCTGAAACAAGCAGGTCTCAAATGGTTAAATAAGCGAACTTCAAACTTACCTTGGTCTTCGATCTCAATCAAAGTTAACTGTTTAAAATGTTCTACCATCTGATGGACAAGTGAGAACAAATCACTCTCAACTAAGATTAGGTCTGACTTCTCACTAACATATACATTCGAAGCCATAAACATCAGGCTAATCCATTCGCTATCTTTCCTTAGGTTTTCATCCCTAAGTAGCTTCTGTATTACTTCATACTCTTTACTACTTTTTACAAGTTTTCCAATTTTATCGTTCAAATGTATTTGCTTATTTTTTATGCGATAGAAAACGTAAGTGAATACGTTTGCCATAAAATCAAATGATTCATCTGAGTAATTTACAAATAACTCTTTTTCAACTTCACTGATTAAATGAATTGCCTTATCTTTTCTAAATTTGAAGTAGCGATCTAATATCGAAAAATCTCTCTTGTATGTAATATTTCTTTGGATAATATCTTCAATTAGTGTTCTAATCTGAAATTCATTTCCAGTAATGTCATAGCCTTGAATACGATTGTATTTAATACTCAAACCATAGTCATTTATAGATTCATTAGCTTGTTTTATATCATTTACAATGGTATTTTTACTAACCTTGAGTACATCCATTAAATGATTTAACGATACATCGTCATGACTTACTGCTAGAAATAAACAGATAATATCGATTCTCTCTTTTTCTGAGTAGAACGCTGTAGCCGTATCTGACGAACGCTGAGAATAAAAGTGAAGTATTTCTTTTGGCACTATAATTGATCCATCAGAATTTTTAGTGATTTCGGGAAGATTATTTTGAACCAAGTCATTGTTGATTTGACTTAGAGAATAATTGACTTGACGACGTGTCAAATCGAGAAGTCTCTCAATGTTAGATACTTTATAATCTGGATTTTTAATTAGCAGATTTAAAATCTGACTTGCACGATCGTTCATTATATCTTCCCCCTTCATTTTTATAATTACATTCTAAATCGAAAAAGTTGTTATGCATTTTTTTACATAACAACTTTTGTACACCCTATTTTCATTGAATGATTAGATTATTTAAATTTATTTTGCAAGTAGGATACGATCATCTGCTAGATTACTTCCTGTATTTGCATGGAAACGTTCCATTAGGTCATATACTGACATATTCGCTCTTTGCTCACCTTTGATGTCTATTACGATATGTCCGTCATTCATCATGATTGTACGATCACCAACTTCTAAAGCTTGTTGCATTTGGTGAGTTACCATCAAACATGTAATATGATGCTTTTTAACAATTTCTTGGGTAAGTTGCATGATTTTTGCGGCTGCCTTTGGATCTAGTGCTGCCGTATGCTCATCTAGTAGTAATAACTTTGGTGGAACAATTGTGGCCATTAATAATGTTAGAGCCTGGCGTTGGCCTCCAGAAAGATTTCCTACCAGTGTATGCATGCGATCTTCAAGTCCCATATCAAGCATTTTTAACTGCTCTTTAAATAGTTCACGTTCTTTGTTTGTAATCCATGAGAACGGTGATTTCTTTTCCTTTGCACTTAAGCATGCAAGTGCTAGATTTTCTTCGATTGTCATATTTGGTGCAGTCCCCTTTAATGGGTCTTGAAATAAACGTCCAATGTAACTTGCTCGTTGATACTCTTTTACATAAGTGATATCAGTATCATCCAATAGGATCTTTCCTTTATCAGGGATAATACTACCAGCAATGGTATTTAAAATGGTGGATTTACCTGCTCCGTTTGAGCCAATGATACAAATGAATTCACCTGTTTCAACATGTAGATTCAAATTATGAAGTACATTTTTTTCATCAATACTTCCTGAATTGAATGTAACTGAAAGATTTTGTATATCTAACATTTGTTATTTCCCCTTTCTCATATGAAAAGAAAGTTCTTTTTTGATTGTCGGTGCTGCTACTGCAAGTGCAACAATCAAAGCTGTAACTAGTTTTAGTGATTGTACGTTGATAATCTTCGTCTGCAAAATAACTGCATAAATCATTCGATATACAACATTACCAACAAAGCATGCTGTTAAATTTCGTGATAATGATTTTCTTCCTTGTATTAGTGATTCACCAATAATCAAGCACGCTAAACCAACCACCACAATCCCAGTACCTGCATTAATATCGCTTGTTTTATTGAATTGTCCAACAAGTGCCCCACTTAAACCAACTAGCATATTAGCCATTACTAATCCAAGCGTAATCATATTTTTGAAATTTACACTAGACGCTGTTACCATCGCACGATTATCTCCTGTTGCACGTAGTGATAGTCCTAGTCTAGTTGATAAGAATAAACGTAATAGAATCATACAGAGTACTAATAAAACAATCACAAATATGCTAGCATACCAACTCCCACCAATATTTGTTTTCTTTAGGATTGTAAATACTGTTGCTTGTTTTAAAAGTGATATTTGGCTAGCCCATCCCATAACGAAGAGATTGATTGTATATAATCCTGTGCTTGTAATGATTCCTGAAATAATGGAAGGAACACCCATACGAGTTTGTAGGAAGGCAGTAACATAACCAGCAATACCACCTGCAAGCATACCTAATAGAATTCCTAAGATTGGATGACCAGCATATGCACAAGATACAGAGATAGCCATACCGAGCACAAAGCTTCCATCCGTTGTTAAATCAGCGATATCTAACAGACGGTAACTAATAA
>ERZ773197.2266-NODE-2266-length-12337-cov-20.184253_pt1 | contig 12337 bp, 11 predicted proteins | sample MGYA00580999_ERZ773197 | MGnify/ENA primary metagenome ERZ773197 (study PRJEB29015, sample SAMEA2738166) | human oral metagenome | biome: human oral; feature: human-associated habitat; material: saliva | place: China | collected 2185 ...
CCTAGTGAATTGACAATTTCTGATAAGGATACTAAACATCAGAATTTTGATAGAAATAAGAAATATTTTGAAAAATATTAAAAAATGAGTTCAAATTACTATAAAAAATAGAAAAATTTTGATTTTTAGCTAAAAAAGTGCTATAATGTGAAAAATTTTGATTGGAGATGATAAAATGAAAAATATCATAAAAAAATCGTTATTAGTTTTGGGAGTATTGAGTTTTTCAGCAGTTTCTTTTTCAGCGAGAAAAGTTTATGTAAAAAAAGAACCTAGAAAAATCATTTCAACTATGAAAAGTAAAGCGGCGATAAGACAAGCTAAAAAAGCTAAAAAATCAAAAAAAGTTTATGTAAAAAGAGAACCTAGAGCAAAAAGAAGATAATAAAAATAAAAAAAGAACTATCTCAAAAAATTTTTTGGGATAGTTTTTTCTTTTTTTAAAAAATTTTAAAGTGGCTTTTTTGCTGGAATTCCAGTTTTTCTTGGATATTTTTCGTCAGTTTTTTTATTTTTCTTAATTTCCAGAATAATTCTTTTGTCGCCACTTTCGGGAAGGTTGAATTTGTGAATGTTTTCGATTTTTGAGTTCAGTTTTGAAAGTGCATTTTTACTTTCGTCAATTTCATTTAAATTTAGTTTTTGTGGCAAAAATCTTCCGTTTACTTTGATAAAAGGTATCATATATTCTAAAATAATTCTTAAATTTGCAACTCCTCTGCAAAGTGCGCAGTCAAAAGTTTCCCTTTTTCCTTTTATCAATTCTTCAGCTCGTTCAAAACTTGTCTGAACATTTTTTAAATTTAACTTTTCAACAACTTCGTCAATAAAATTAATTTTTTTTCTTACAGAATCAACCAATAAAAAATTTTTTTCAGGATAAAAAATTGCAAGGACAAGTCCTGGAAATCCTGCGCCTGTACCGACATCAATAAAGGATTTTTCCTCATCTTTTATAACTTTTGTAAGCAAAAGCGAATCAATAAAATGTTTTTCCAGCATTCCATTTTTTTCACGAATCGCAGTTAAATTCATCACTTTATTTTTTTCATAAAGTAGTTCCAAAAAATCCAACATTTTTTCTAACTTTTCTTTTTCAAGTGAAATCTCTGCTTTTAAAAGTAAATTTTCAAAATAGTCTTTTATATTTTCCATAAATTTATTTTTCTCTTTTCTTTTTTTTAAAATTATTCATTATTATATTTATTTGTTTATTTTCTTTTTTTATTCAAATTTTTATTTCAAAATTCCATCCAAATACATTATAAGTACCGAAATATCAGCTGGAGTTACACCTGCAACTCTTGTCGCTTGTCCCACATTGTATGGTCTTTTTTCCTTCAATCTTTGTTTAGCTTCTCGTGTTATCCCTTTCATTGCATCGTAGTCAAAATCTTTTGGAATTAATTTTGTATCAAGTTTTTTTTCACGCTCCATGACGCTTAGCGCTCTTGCGATATATCCTTCATATTTTACTTGTACTTCAATTTGATATTCAGTTTCAGCGTCAAAATCGAGTTTGGGACCATTTTCAATATCTTGTACAATGTATTTTATATCTTCATAAGTAACTTTTGGTCGACGCAAAATTTCTTTTAAAGTTGTTCCGCTTTTTAGCGATTCTCCGTATTTTTCAAGAACTTCCACCAACTTTTTGTTGCTAGTTCCAAGTTTTGTTTCTTCCAATTTTGTAATAGTATTTTTAACATTCTCTATTTTTTTCAAAACTTTGTCGTAATATTTTTTCGGAAGCAGTCCAACTTTATAACCTTTTTCAGAAAGTCTGATATCTGCGTTATCTTCTCTTAAAATAAGTCTATATTCCGATCTTGCAGTAAACATTCTGTAAGGCTCAAATAATTCTTTATTGATTAAATCATCAATCATTGTACCAATATAAGAACTTTCTCTGTCTAAAATTAAAGGTTCTTTTCCTTGTACTTTAAGAGCGGCATTTATTCCCGCAATAATTCCTTGAGCTGCAGCTTCTTCGTAACCACTTGTACCGTTTAATTGACCTGCCAAAAACAGACCTTTTATTCTTTTTGTTTCAAGCGAGTAGTCAAGTTCGCTTGGATTTACAATGTCGTATTCAACAGCGTAACCATACCGCATAATATGAGCATTTTCAAGACCTTCAATTGAGTTTACGATTTTTTGCTGCAATTCAGCTGGATAGCTTGTGGAAAGTCCACTTATGTAAACTTCTGTTGTGTGAAATCCTTCCGGCTCTAAGAATAAATGATGGCTGTCCTTATCACTAAATTTTACGACTTTGTCTTCGATTGATGGACAATAACGAGGTCCTGTGCTGCTGATACTTCCGTTATACATTGGCGCTCTGTGAAGATTTTCTGTTATAATTTTATGTGTTGCCAAATTTGTTCTAGTCAGAAAGCATGATAACTGTGGTCGACTCTGAGCTTCTTCAATAGAAGTTCTCATTGAAAATTTTAGTGGAACTTCAGTTTCTCCAGGCTGTTTTTCTAGCTTTTCTAAGTCAAGGGTTCGAATATCAAGTCTAGGTGGTGTTCCTGTCTTAAATCTTCCCATTTTAAATCCTAAATTTTTTAGCGACGAAGTCAGGTCATCAGCTGAAAGTTCTCCCATTCTTCCACCTTTAACTCTTTTTTCTCCGATGTATAAAAGTCCACGAAGAAAAGTTCCTGTTGCAAGTACAACAGCTTTTGCACAAAATTCCATTCCAGTTTTTGTTTTAATCCCTTTAATTTTGCCATTTTCTGTCACAAGTTCTGTCACAATATCTTGAATTGTATCAAGATTTTCCTGTTTTTCGACAGTTTTTTTCATTTCTAATGCGTAAATTTTTCTGTCAGCTTGGGAACGAAGAGATCTCACGGCTGGACCTTTTTTTGTGTTTAAAATTCTCATTTGAATAAAGCTCTTGTCCATATTTCGTCCCATTTCTCCACCAAGTGCGTCAACTTCTTTTGCCAAATGGCTTTTTGCAGGTCCACCAATGGAAGGGTTACACGACATAACGCCGATATTATCTAAAGTTATTGTAAAAATTGCAGTATTTAGACCCATTCTGGCAGAAGCTAAAGCGGCTTCCACACCTGCGTGTCCAGCACCAACTACAATTACATCATAATTTTTCATCTTTTAAAATTCCTTTCAGTTTATATTATATATAAAAATTTTATTTATTTATTTAAAAAAGTTTCTGTCAAATTACAATTTAAAAAAATTTTTTAAAACAAAATCTTTTAAAATATTATAACACAAAAAAAACTCTCAATCAATTTTAAGATAAAAGCGTTTTTTATCTTTAATTATAAATTTAAATAAAATCTATATTTTAAAATAAAGTCTTAAAAGTCCCAAAATTAAAAGATGAACTGGATAAAATAAATAATTCAAGATTTTATTCTGCCGTCCCCTTTTTCCATTATAAAAAAGTGTAAAACCAAATCCAAGAAGTGAAAAAAATTCTTTGAAAATTGAAATATAACCAAAAATTAGAGCCATAAAAGGCTTGTCATAAAAAATATAAAAAAAATATCCAATCAAAATTCCGTGTTTTTCATAATCAAGTCCAAGAAGCATCGCAACGAGACACATCACAGCTACAATTATAAACGAGATAAAATACCAAATATATTTATTTTTTATTTTTTTTTTCAAAACATCTATAATCCAAATCGTTACAAGCGACAGAGAAAGTGTAAACATTACATTGTTGGAATTTGGCTCAAAAAATACAGCCGATTGAAATAAATTGTACGGGATTTCTGAAATTATTCCAAAAATTAATAAATACGAAAGATATTTCCATCTATTTCGTGTTTTAAAAAATCCTTCGACAAGAAAAAATGAAAAAAGAGGAAATGCAATTCGTCCAAGAATTTCAAAAAGGTTGCTAATTTGCTGCAAAATTCCTTTTTCTTGCAAAATTGGATAAAGAAGCGCTTTGTTTATATGATCAATAAGCATTGATGTAAATGCGATATATTTTAGCTGTGCTCCTGACAGAACTCTTATTTTTTCAAAAAAATTATTTTTGTAAATTTTATTCATAAAAATTCTCCTTTCAAATCAAATTTTCTAAATTTTTTAGTTATTTTCAATTTCAATTTTCTATTTTTAGGTAAAAGACAAAAATTTTTGATATATATTTTTTATTTATTTTATTGATTAAGAATATTATATATCAGTCTAATTTTTTTTTCAATTTTAAATTTAGAGTTTAAATCTAAAATTGAAAAAATAAAATAGTTGTCTAAATTTAATTATTTTGATATAATAAAAATAAAAATTGTTAATTTCAAAAAAAATTTGACAATCAAAGTAAAATATGATATATTTAGTCATATAAATTTAAAATAAAAGACTGGATATAGAATATAAATTCAATTAAAATGGAGGTTAGAAAATGGCAAAAGTAGGTATTTTTTACGGATCAACAACTGGAGTTACTGAAGATATAGCAAATAGAATTGCTGAAAAAATTGATGGAGCAGAAGTTTTTAACATTGATGGAAATGTCGATGAGCTTGAAAACTATGATGTGTTACTTTTAGGAACATCAACTTGGGGATTTGGAGATTTGCAAGATGACTGGCAAGCAGTATTAGATGACTTGGCTAATTTAAATTTAGCTGGAAAAAAAGTGGCATATTTCGGAAGTGGAGATCAGGGGACTTTCTCTGACACATTTATGGACGGAATGGCTATTATAAATGAAGAAATTTCAAAAACAGGAGCAACTGTAATTGGAAATACTTCAACAGAAGGATACGAGTTCAACGAATCAAGAGCAGTAGAAGGCGACAAATTTTTAGGACTTGCATTGGATGAAGTAAATCAATCTGATTTGACAGACGAAAGAATTGATGCTTGGGTTGAACAAATTAAAAAAGAATTTTAGTAAGATTTTGTGAAAAAAGTTCACAAGTATAATTATGATTTTAGCTATATTCATATATAACTAAGATAAAATCAATTTTCACAAATTGATTTTCTCTCCAAAAAGTAGAAAAGGTGTCTCCACAACACCTTTTTTATTTTAAAAATAAAAAAAAATATTTTTTTAGAAAAAATATAAAATTGAAACATATAGAAATTTGTGGTATAATTAAAAATAATTTTAGATTAAGGAGAAAATGAAAATGAAAAATGCTACTGTGATAATATTTTATGTGATTTTAATGGTAATTATATTTTTACCAACATATCTTGCAAATAAAAAAAGAAAACAGCAACAAAAAGAAATGATTGACAATTTTAAAGTTGGAGACAAAGTTGTTACAACTGGAGGGATTTTAGGGACAATTACAAATGTTTTGAGTGAAACTTTGGAAATTAAAGTTGATAAAAATGCAAAAATTACAGTTTTGAAAACATCTATTTCAAGCGTAGAAAAAAAATAATTTTTTAGAAAGGATAGGTTTTGAGAAATGAAAAAAATATTGATATTTTTATTATTTTTAGTAGGTTCTGTCATATTTGCAGAAAATTTAGAGAGTATAAATTATGGAAATGGGACATTTAGAGGAACATTTAAAGAAAACAAAAAAATGATGCCAGGGACAACTGTAACTAAAGTTGGAAATGACAATGTTTTAATTTTAAGTTTTTGGAATACAAAAGCGTCGAAAGTTCCGCAAGTTACTACTGTAAATGACCAGTATATAAGTAAAATTCAAGTATATGAAAATGATTCTTCAACTTCAGTGATGTTTTATTTAAAACCATCGGCAAAATATCAAATAGTTACAAGAAACAAAGAAGTTGAAGTAACATTTAGTGGCTCAGACGCAAATTATGTGCCGTCACAAACTGATACAACTATAAGTTCAAGACCGCAGACAGGTTATTCAAGACCAAGTAACACAGGGTATCAACAACAACAGCAGACAGGTCCAAGATATTCCACTTCAGGAAATAAAAAATATACTATTGTTGTAGATCCAGGACACGGTGGACACGATAACGGAGCGATTGGAAATGGTTACAATGAAAAAGATATTGCTCTTCAAGTTGCCAAAAGACTAGCTGAAAATTTGAGAAGAGATTATAATGTAATAATGACAAGAGATTCTGACTTTTTTGTACCGCTTGATACAAGAGCACAAATTGGAAATAATGCAAATGCAGATTTTTTTGTAAGTATTCATTTAAATTCATCTAACAGTTCTTCAGGAAACGGGACAGAAGTTTATTATTTTAATAAAAAAGATGAAGGAAGTTATGCTGCAAGAGTTGCACAAATTGAAAATAGAGTGGATTCAAGTTATGGAGATACACCATTTTCAGATTTGGTTGTAAAAGATGTATTTTATAAAGTAAATCAGAAAAAAAGTCAAGCTATTGCAACAACTGTGTTAGATAATCTTATAAACGCTATTGGACTTAGAAGAAGAGGAGTTTTTGGAGCAAATTTTGCAGTACTTCGGGGAAGTAATTCGCCTTCAATTTTAATAGAATTAGGATTTATGAATAACTACGGTGATTTATCACAATATTTAACACCTGAAGGTCAAGAAAGAGCAGCACAAGCTATCGCTGATGGAATTAGACAATATTTTAGATAATTAGGCTTACGAATATTTGGAGAAAATTATGGCAGAAGAAATTAAGAAAAAAAAAGGTTTTTTTAGAAAAAATGGCTGGGTAATGTTGCTTGTTTTAGCGACTGCTGGAGTTGTAGCCATGAGCTTTTATGACAAAGATAATGCAGATACGATTGAAGTAACTGTGGATAAAGGTTCGGAAGAAGAGAGAATCCAAAATAATGCAGAAAATTATCAGACAATTGATATTTTTGTGTACGATAGAAATACTAGAACTGTAAATGAAAAAGAAGTGACAATTCCTAAACAGCTGAATTTAGTTGAAGGAGACTTTATTAATGAAATTATAAAAAATTCAAATTATATTAACGAAAATATGAAATTTAGAAGTGCTTATAATTTGAGAATAAATAATGTCAATACAACAGTTGTCAAATTAAATGGAGAATTTTTAAATTTGAAAAAAAATCCTGAATTATTTAATGGTTTTTCTCAAGCTGTATCGAATACAATCTTGAAAAATTTTTCAAATATTCAAAGTGTTGTAATTCAGATAGATGGGGAAACAAATGTCGGGGAATAAATAATTGTCCTAAAATAATTAATGATTTTTTTGTTTCATTAATTAAATTTTTAGGACGATTTTTTTTAATCAAAGTAAAAGGTGATGGAGATGAGAGAGAGAAAATCTAAAAAAAATAAAAAAGAAGCAGAGAGATTTAAAGAAAATAAAAACGAAAATAAAAATAAAAGTGAGAAAAAAGGCAGAAAAGATAGGAAAAATAGAAAAGACAATAAATTTTTTGAAAAAAAAGTTTTGAAAAAAAATGAAAGTGAAAATGAAAAAATAAAAAAATTTGAGGAAAGAGAAGAAAAAGAACTAGAATATTTAAAAAAAGTATTGGCAGAATATGAATTTAATTTTCAAGAAATTTTGCAGCTTTTAGAGTGGAGTCCTAAAAAAAGGAAAATTTACAAGATGCTGTTAAATCATTGGGAAGAAAAGGGAGAAATCTTTTTAAAAAGAAATGGAAAGTACACTTTGCCTGAAAAAGAAGGATTTTTGCGAGGAGAAATTTCGATTGGAAATGGAAACTTTGGATTTTTGGATATTTTAGGAGAGCACAGCGTGTTTATTCCTGGAGCATATTTGAATACGGCGATGGACGGCGACACGGTTTTAGTGCGAATTTTGAAAGAAAGCAGCAGTTCTAAAAAAAGAGAGGGTGAAGTTGTAAATGTAATTAAGAGAAACAGAGAGATTATAGTTGGGATTTTTGAGCACAATTTGAGCTTTGGCTTTGTTCGTCCAAAAAATTCTCCAAGCGACATTTACATTCCGAAAAAATTTATAAAAGGTGCAAAAACTGGGGATTTAGTAGCTGTAAAAATTGATTTTTGGGGAGATGACACACGAAAACCAGAAGGAGAAATTGTGAGTGTTTTGGGAAATCCGCAAGATACAGAAGTTTTGATTTCGTCGTTGCTTTTAAATGAAGGAATTGAAGAAAAGTTTCCTAATGAAGTTTTAAAAGAGCTAGATAAAATTGACGAAGATTTCACAAATGAACTTTCAAATAGAAAAGATTTGCGAAATCTTGACATCATTACGATTGATGGAGCGGATGCAAAAGATTTGGATGATGCCGTGTATGTTGAAAAAATGGAAGATAGGTATAAACTTATTGTAAGTATCGCTGATGTTTCTCATTATGTTGTCGAAAATACTGCACTTGACAGTGAAGCACTAAAACGAGGAAATTCTATTTATCTTGTTGACAGAGTGATTCCAATGCTTCCAAGAAAACTATCAAACAATCTTTGTTCGCTTAATCCAAACGAAGATAAGCTAACTTTTTCGGTTGAAATGGAGATTGATTTTAAAGGAAAAGTTGTAAAAAATAATTTTTATAAATCAGTTATAAAATCTAAATATAGAATGACTTACGATGATGTGAATAAAATTTTTGATTATCAAAGAGATAAAAAGAGTGAAAACAACGGAAAAAATGAAAAAACTGAAAATTTATCTGAAGAAAAAAAAGAAATATTTTTAGAAAATAAAAAAGTTTTTGAAAAATATGAAAAGATTTCGGAAATGCTAAAAAATATGTTGGAACTTTCTAAAATAATTCGTGCGAATAAAAAGAGAAGAGGGAGCATTGATTTTGAACTTCCAGAAATAAAAGTTGTGCTAGATGAAAACAAACTTGTGAAAGACATTAAACTTCGTTCTCGTGGGGAAGCTGAGAAGTTAATTGAAGACTTTATGGTAATTGCAAATGAAACTGTGGCAGAAAAACTATTTTGGGAAGAAACTCCAGCGATTTACAGAGTTCATGAAGATCCAGACAAAGCGAAAGTTCAGGCTTTAAATGAAACACTTATAAAATTTGGATATTCAATGAAGAATATGGACGAAATTCATCCTGGAAAGTTTCAAGATATTATAAATAAAACAACTGGACTTCCAGAAGGATATTTAATTCATAAATTAATTTTACGAGCTATGCAACGGGCAAGATATGCAAATAAAAATCTTGGGCATTTTGGTCTGGCTTCTAAATATTATTTACATTTTACTTCGCCGATTAGACGGTATTCAGATTTGGTTGTCCATAGAATGCTTGGGCGTTCGATTGAAAGATTTATAAACGAAGGAGAGAAAACTAAATATTTAGCTGATTTCGAAGCGGTGGCAAGTAATATTTCTAAAACTGAGCGAATTGCTGATAAATTGGAAGAAGATAGTGTAAAAATTAAATTAATTGAATACATGCAAGATAAAATTGGTGAAACTTTTGTAGCAAGGCTTAGCGGAATGAATAAAAATAAAATATTTATGGAGCTTGAAAATCATATTGAAGTTGTCTATAATATCACAAGTTCACGAGATAATTTTATTTATGACGAAGAAAATTTTAAAATTATAAATAAAAAGACAAATGAAAGTTTTACGATGGGAAATACGCTAAAAGTGAGCGTTGTGAGTGCAAGTTATGAAAAGATGGAAATTGAAGTTATTCCGTTTGAAGATGAAAAAGAATAAAAGTAAAGAAAAATAAAGAAAAAGAAAAACAAAAAAGTAAAAAAGCCAAAAAAAAAGAAAATAAAAAAATAAAAAATAAAAAATAAAAAAATAAATTTAAAAAATAAAAATTATAATAAAAAATATTTTGTCTTTAAAATTTAAGTAAAAATTTAGCTAAAAAAATTATTAAATAAAAAAAAGGATTATGCATTGTCCTAAATTAATGTAAATTTATGAGATGGAGAACTTTTATGAAAAAAAAATTATTAGTTTTGATAAGTTTTTGCTTTTTTTTGGTCATAAGTTGTGGAAATAAAGAAGAGCAAAAAATTAGAAAAGATTTTGATACAACAATGGGAATTATGAGAACAGGCGACTACAATAAAGTGAAAAAATTGAGTTCGAATCTCAACGAAGAAGAATTTTCAATTATCGAAGAAGGATTTAAAAGAATAAAATATAAAATAAAAAAAGTTGAAATAAATGGCGATAAAGCTCAAATGGATTTGGAAGTAAATTATCCAAGTATTTTGAGTGTTATGCCAGAATATTATAGTCAAATAGAAAATCAATCAAAATCTATTGAAAATAAAAATATTACAGACGAACAAGCGAGACAGGAAATAATAAAATTTACAAAAAGTTTTTTTGCACAGAAGTTTAAAGAAAATAAAGTAAGTTTTGCACATGAAAATTTAAAAATAAATTATGTAAAAGTTGAAAATAAATGGCTACTTAATGCCAATGAAAATAAAGATATAATAAAATTATTTTCGCTTGGAATGGCGCAAGAATAAAAAGGGAGGAAATATGATTTTAGCAAAAAATAAAAAAGCGTTTCATGACTATTTCATTGAAGAAAAATTGGAAGCTGGAATTGAACTTGTGGGAACTGAAGTAAAATCTGTTAAAGCTGGTAAAATAAGTATAAAAGAGAGTTTTGTCAGAATCATAAGAAATGAAATTTTTATTATGAATATGCATATAACACCTTACGAATTTGGAAATATTAATAATGTGCCAGAATCGAGAGTGAGAAAATTGCTTTTGAGCCGAAGAGAAATCAATAAATGGGAAGCCAAAATCAAAGAGCAAGGATACACAATTATGCCACTTTCAGTTTATACGAAGCAAAGACTTGTAAAAGTGGAAATTGCACTTGCAAAAGGGAAAAAACTTCACGATAAAAGAGAAACTTTAAAAAGAAAAGATATAGACAGAAATCTAAAAAAAATTCAAAAAGATTTTTTGAGATAAGATTTTTTGAAACAATGGAATGAATTTAAAATAAAAAAACAAAAATATCAGGGAGGATAAATGGATATTTTAAAAAATGTGGCAAGTGAGCTAAAATTTGGCGAGTCACAAGTGGAAAATACAATAAAACTTTTTGATGAAGGGGCAACTGTGCCGTTTATTGCTCGTTATAGAAAAGAAGTTACGGGAAATTTGGACGAGGAGCAAATTAGGGATGTAATTGAGAAAGTTACTTATTATAGAAATTTGGAAAAGCGAAAAGAAGAAGTTTTAAGACTTATAGAAGAGCAGGGAAAATTGACTGATGAACTGAAAAATAGCATAACTTGTGCAACAAAACTTCAGGAAGTGGAAGATCTTTATTTACCTTACAAAAAGAAGAAAAAAACGAAGGCGGATATTGCGAAAGAGCAAGGGCTAGAACCTTTGACAGAATTTTCGTTGATGCCGACAACTACTTTTGAGATGTTAGAGAAAGAAGCGGAAAAATATTTGAGTGAAGAAGTTTTGTCGATTGAAGATGCGATTAATGGAGTGCATTTAATTATTGCGCAAAATATTTCAGAAGATGTGAAAATAAGGGAATTCTTGAGAGATAAAATTTCAGAATTTGGAATTTTGGCTTCTAAAGTTGTGGAGAAAAATAAAGAAAATGATGAAAAAGGGGTTTATCAGGATTATTATGATTATTCGGAGCTTGTTAAAAAAGCGGCTTCTAATAGAATTTTGGCGATAAATCGTGGGGAAAAAGAAAAAATATTAAAAGTTGACATTGAAATTGACGAAAAAACTGAAAAATTTATAATGGACTTTATTTTGGATACTTTTGAAAATAAAAATTTAGTTGAATTTTTGAGTGAAGTTATAAAAGATTCACTGGATAGACTGGCTTATCCGTCGATAAAAAATGAAGTGAGAAATATTTATACTGAAAAAGCTGAGGAAGAAGCGATTAATATTTTTTCTGAAAATTTAGAAAAACTTCTTTTACAACCGCCTTTGAGTAAAAAAACATTGATGGGCCTTGATCCTGGTTATAGAACAGGTTGCAAACTGGTAATTATTAATAAAGACGGTTTTTATGAAACAAACGATGTGCTTTTCTTGGTTGAAGGAGTGCATAATCCAAAGCAGCTTGAAATGGCAAAGAAAAAAATATTGGATTACATAAAAAAATACGATGTTGATATTATTGCAATTGGAAATGGAACGGCTTCTCGTGAAACTGAAAGTTTTGTGGCAAATGTTATAAAAGAGGCGTCAAAACCTGTATCATACTTGATTGTAAGTGAAGCAGGAGCTTCAGTTTATTCAGCTTCAAAAATTGCAATTGAGGAGTTTCCTGATTTGGATGTAACGGCGAGAGGAGCGATTTCGATTGCTAGAAGAATTCAAGATCCGATGGCTGAGCTTGTAAAAATTGATCCAAAATCAATTGGAGTTGGAATGTATCAGCACGATGTAAATCAAAAAAAATTGAATGAAACATTGGAACAAACGATTGAGCATGTTG
>ERZ773197.2268-NODE-2268-length-12333-cov-9.149129_pt1 | contig 12333 bp, 14 predicted proteins | sample MGYA00580999_ERZ773197 | MGnify/ENA primary metagenome ERZ773197 (study PRJEB29015, sample SAMEA2738166) | human oral metagenome | biome: human oral; feature: human-associated habitat; material: saliva | place: China | collected 2185 ...
GCAATACGCAGTCCTTTGCCGCCGCGAGATCGTAGCCCGCGCTCGCCGCCGTCTTCCGCTTCGGCAGGGAAAGTCCCGCCTCCTTATAAGCCTTGATGATTTCAAATCCGCGTTTTCGCAACATACTTCCTCCCAAAATCGCTGTCCATCATGCAGAAAGCCTTCTCCGTGCGAGGAGAAGGCTTTCTTTTATTTTTCCGTTTCCGTCAACGGCGCCGGCGTGAGTTTCGTCGCGGCGATCGTCGATATGGCGTGCTTGTAAATGAGGTTCTGTTTGCCTGCCACCTCCAAGATCACGGTGAAATTGTCAAAGCCCCTGACGTATCCCTTCATCTGGAAGCCATTGAGCAGATGAATGCTGACTGCCTTGTTTTCCTTGCGGATCTGGTTCAAAAAATTATCCTGCAAATTGAGCGGTTTTACTGGCATGGAAAGACCTCCTTGTTGATTCCCTGCAAACGACATTCTTTCCGTCTCCATTTCTCTAGGGAAATTCCCTGAACGCCCCCGGCCTCCTGCTGAAACCTCATGCGAAGAAGCGCCCGACATCCCGTGCGATCCGTTCGAGCAGCACGGACGCTTCCTGCGAAGCATCGTACCAATGCACATACGGCATCTTGCGAAACCATGTGATCTGGCGCTTCGCGAAGCGGCGTGTCGCTTTCTTGATCTCCGCCACTGCGTGCGGGAGTTCCATGCTCCCTGCAAGATACGCCAGCATTTCCTTGTAGCCGATGCCCTTCATCGCCTGGCAATCGGCGCGCACGCCTTGCGCCAGGAGCGACTGCACCTCTTCGGCAAAGCCTGCCGCCACCATCGCGTCGACGCGCTCATCGATGCGCCCGTACAACTCCGGCCGCTCGCGCCGAAGACCTGCGACATACGCATCATAGAAGAGCTCGCCCGACTCTGCCTCACGCCGCATGGAGATGCGCTCCCGCCCCGAGGAAGCAACCTCCAGGGCGCGGACGACGCGGCGGAAATCGTTGACATGCAGGCGTGCTGCCGCCTCCGGGTCGGCCTTCTGCAAAAGCCCATGAACGAACGCCTTGCCCCGCTCCTTCGCCAGAGCTTCCAGCTCTTCACGGTACGTGTCGTCGCTCGAAGTCTCGTTGAAGATATAGCCCTCCAAGAGCGACTTGATGTAAAGCCCCGTGCCGCCGACGACGAGAGGCAGCTTGCCGCGCGCCCGGATGCGCTCGATCGTCTCACGCGCAAGACGCTGGAAATCCATGACGTTGAACGAAGCCTCGGGCGCGAGAACGTCGATGAAATGATGCGGCACGACGCTTCGCTCCTCTTTCGTCGGCTTCGCCGCGCCGATGTCGAAGCCGCGATAAAAGAGCATGGAATCGCCCGAGACGATCTCCGCGTCCAGCCGCTTGGCGAGAGCCAGGGAAAGCGACGTCTTGCCGACCGCCGTCGGCCCTATGAGGACGACGATCCGCGCCTTCTTCATGCAAGCTCCAAGGTCCCGCCCGGCTCTATGACATGCACGGCAGCGCGCGTCATGCCTTCCGTCACTTCCTTGTACCGCTTCGCCTCCTGCGCGATGACAGGCCAGGTGTTGTAGTGAACTGGTATGACGTTCCGCGTGTTGAGCCACTGTGCGGCAAGAGCTGCATCTTCCAGACCCATCGTGTAATTGTCGCCGATCGGCAGAACCGCATAGTCGAGCGGATCCTTCTGCCCGATGAGCTTCATGTCGCTGAAGAGCGCCGTATCGCCCGCAAAATAGACGTTGATGTCGCCGATATGGATCACGTAGCCGCAGGCGATGCCGCCCGCGACGCCCGAGCTGTGCAGCGCCATCGTCATGCGCACCTTGCCGAAGGGCAGCTTAATCGAGCCGCCGATGTTCATGCCGTGCGTCTTGATGTCGCTCTCCGCCTGCAGACAGATGTCGAGGACTTCCGGGACGCCCAGGATCATCGCACCCGTGCGCTTGGCAATGGCCGGCGCGTCGCCGAGATGGTCGCTGTGCGCATGGGTCAGCAGGATGTAGTCGCACTCCACCTCCGACGCCTTGATCGCAGCAAGCGGATTGCCCGTAAGGAACGGATCAGCCAAAACCTTCGACGTGCCATCGTCGAGCAGGAAAGACGCATGTCCATAATATGTATACTTGATCATCTTTTTCCGACTCCTTTCATCGTTTTATTTCCAGCAGGAAAAACTTATATATTGTATAATTAAACAAAAAAAACGAAAAACCTTCCTACGAGAAGAAGCTGAAGGAGGAAAACATGCGCGACAATGAATTCTCCCTGCCGCAGGGCACGATCGCCTTTTCCCGTGCGCTGCCCGCGCACATCTACACCCTGGTCACGGGAGGACGCCCGCCCGCCGCCGACTGGCTGCAGAAGGCCTCTCGCGGCAAGATCTGGGCGATCGATCACGGCCTCGACCTCTGTCGGGCGATGAACCGCACGCCCGACTTCCTGCTCGGCGACGGCGACAGCGCCGCGCCCGACGCCTGGGCGTGGGCGCTCGCCCAAGGCGTGCCCTGCGAGCGGTTCAACGTCAAGAAGGATCTCACCGACACGCAGCTCGCGCTTGCCAAGATCAAGGAGGCTTCCGCCGGCGCCTTCCTCCTTCTCACGGGAGCTTTCGGAGGGCGTTTCGATCACGCCATGAGCACGCTCTTTTCCTGCGCCTTCAGCGGCCTTCCGATGATCTTGGCGGACGACAAGGAAGCGTGCTTCTTCCTGCACGACGGGGAAAGTCTCTCCTTTTGCGCGAAGCAGAAGCCCCAAGCGATCTCGCTCTTTGCCCTGGGCAGCGAATGCCGAGGCCTTTCCATCGAGGGAGTCGAATGGCCGCTCGAAAATGCCTCTCTGTGTCCGGAAGAACCGTATGCCGTGAGCAACGAGTTGGCAGAAGGCAGCTCCGCCTTCCACGTCCGCCTGCAGGCGGGCACGCTCGCCGTCTACCTCTATTGGCAATGACCGCGAAAGCCCCGACGCTGCCCTGCCGCCTCGTAAAGCAGCAGGGCGGCAGCTGTCGCCACGTTGAGCGATTCCGCTCGGCCGAACATCGGGATGAAAACCTTCTCTTGCGCCATCCGACGAACTGCGTCCGATATGCCGCCCCCTTCGTTGCCGAAGGCAAGCGCGACCCTGCCGCCATAATCCGCCATCGGATAAGGCTGCGCCGTCTCGTCAAGGTCGCCGACAAGAAGCCGCACGCGCTGTGACTGCAGAAACTCCCGCAGCGTCTCGTGCGGCACGCCGCAGACGATGGGGACGTGGAAGGCCGATCCCATGCTCGCGCGCACCGCCTTCGCGGAAAAGAGATCGATCGTGTCCGAAAGACAGATGACGGCGTCCGCGCCCGCAGCATCCGCCGTGCGCACGATCGTCCCCGCATTGCCCGGATCCTGCACGCCATCGAGCACGACGGCAAGCAGCTCGCCGCACCCCGTCAAGGCTTCGAGACTCGCCGCACGCTCTTCCAGCACGAGGAGGATTCCCTGCGGCGCCTCGGTGTCGCTCGCCTTCCTGTAGACCTCGGGCGCCACCGCAAAGAGCGGACAGCGACGAACCTCCAGCTTTTCCAAGATGCGCTGCACACGCTCTTCTCGCGCCGCTTTTTCCGTGACGAGGCAAAGGCGCAGCGCCCAGCCCGCCTCCGCCGCCATCTCGACGAGCCGCACGCCCTCAGCGACAACGACGCCTTCCGCCCTGCGCCTCCTCGCGCTCTTCAAGCTCGCGAGCCATTTGATCTTCTTGTTCTGCGCACTCTCGATCTTTTCCATCATGCCTCCCTGGAAATTACAGCCCTCAGCCCTCGATGAAATCCCGCCATCCGTCTGCGCCGTCCGCTCCTCTTTCCGGACAAGAAAAAGAGGAGCTTTGACAGCTCCTCTTTCTGAATCTTACTGGTTCTCCTTCGCGATGGCGACGAGCTGGGCGAACGCCTTCTCATCATGCACAGCGAGATCGGCGAACATCTTGCGGTTGACCTCGACGCCTGCCTTCGTCAAGCCGTTGATGAAGCGGCTGTAGGACATGCCGTTCATGCGTGCGGCCGCATTGATGCGGGCGATCCAGAGCTTGCGGAACTCGCCCTTCTTCGCGCGGCGATCACGACGCGCATAGTAGAGCGCCTTCATGACCGTCTCGTTTGCCTTCTTGAACTGCTTGCTCTTTGCGCCGCGATAGCCCTTGGCGAGCTTCAAAATCTTCTTATGGCGGCGATGCGCCGTAACGCCGGATTTCACTCTTGGCATATCTTATTCCTCCATTATCTTCGCTCGAATCTCACTTGTTCAGCATATCGCGCACGCGCCTGTGATCGGCTGCGGAAACCAGCGTAGCCTTGCGCAGGTTGCGCTTGCGCTTCCTCGTCTTCTTCTCCAGGATGTGGCTCTTGAACGCCTTGTTCCTCTTGAACTCACCGGAACCCGTTATCGAAAAGCGCTTCGCGGCGGCTCTGCGTGTCTTTACCTTTGGCATGTTTATTTTCCTCCTTTAGTCTGCGCCTTTGGGGCGAGAATCATCGTCATGTTCTTGCCCTCCAGCTTCGCATCGCGCTCGATGGAAACGAGCTCCTTGAGCTGCTCGGAAACCCTGTCCAAGACCTCCCGGCCCAGCTCGGGATGCGACAATTCACGGCCACGGAACATGATCGTGACCTTGACCTTGTTTCCTTCTTCAAGGAAGCGAAGCGCATTCTTGAGCTTCACGTTGAAATCATGCTGCTCGATGTTCGGCCGCAGCTTGACCTCCTTGATCGTGACGATCTTCTGCTTCTTCTTCGCTTCTTTCTCCCTCTTTTGCTGCTCGTAACGGTACTTGCCGAAATCCATGATGCGACAGACAGGAGGCTTTGCCTTCGGCGCGACCTCGACGAGATCGAGATGCTGCTCCTCCGCCATGCGCAAGGCGTCGCGCGTCGCCATGATGCCGAGCTGCTCGCCGGACGCGCTCGTGACGCGCACCTCGCGAATGCGGATTTCTTCGTTGATTCTTAAAGATTCCCTGCTAATGGGAAAACACCTCCCGGTGAACGAGCAAAAAAAGGGCGGCAGACGCCACCCTCACATTTGCAAAACCTGCATATAGAACCCGCTCGACCCATGTCGGCAGGTGAGAAGCGGCGGCCTCTTCTTGAATTACTTGCCAATCATATCACAGAAAACCGCCTGCGTCAAGAACTTTTTCTCAAAAACACGCATCGGGCGCTCAGACGAAAAGCTCGATCGCGCGCGGCATGACTTCGACATGCATGGGGAGCGGCGGTCCCTGCTCGCCGTCGACATCGCTCAGAAGCGGCGCATCCGCCTCGATGTGAAACTCGCTCGCCTGCAGATACAGCACGTTCTTCTCCGAAATCCCCCTGCCCGCGACGATCTCCGCCGTCAGCGCGACGAGCTCCGGCAGGCTGCACTTCTTCACGAGCAGGAGATCGAGCTTGCCGTCGTCAATGCTCGCGTGCGCCGCCACATTGTTGAAGCTGCCCACGACGCCGCTGTTGGCGATGACGAAGAGGAATCCTTCCTCCTCCCGCTTCTCGCCGTCCGCCTCGATGGAAAACTTCACCGAGCGAAACTTCGGCAGTTCACTGATCCCTTTCAGATAATACGCCATCTTGCCCAGCGCGTTCTTCAGACGCACGTCGACCTCGTGCGCGATGTTCGTCATGACGCCGGCGCTCGCCACATTGATGAAGTACGCCTCGCCGATGCGTCCGAGGTCGACGCGCATCGTCTTATGCGCAAGAATGCGCTCGATGTACGCTTCCAGCCCGTCGGCAAGACCGAGGTAGGTGGCAAAATCGTTCGACGTGCCGCTGCCGATGATCGCCAGGGGAATCGCGAGCTTTTCGCGCACGACCACGTTGACGACCTCATGCACCGTGCCGTCGCCGCCCGCGACGAGCATCCCTTCCGCCCCGGACTCCTTCACATAGAGTGCAAGATCCTTCAGTCCGCGCTCCGTGCGATAGAGGATGAGCATGCAGCCGAGCTTCTGGAAGCGCCAGATCATCTCGTCGAGCCGCTGTTTGAACGACGCATTTCCCGAAACAGGATTGTATACCAGAAGAAACTTCCTCATCCCTTCGCCCCCTCAACGCTGTGAAAGATGCCGATGCGGCGCAAAAAACGAATGCCCAGAGAACCGATGTACGGAATGCGCGCCATATCCTCCTCCAGGAGGCCGCGCACAAGGATCAGCGCCGCGATGTAGACGACGACGCCGACGAGCACCGAGCCGAAGGTGGCGACGGCATTGACGGCGAACGTCTCCATGACGAAGCTGTAGAAGAGCTGCACGGCGCCCGCCATGATGGCAGCGGCGAACATCGTCTTGACGAGCTGCAGAAGCTCCATGCGATAGCCGATGTAGCGCCAGATGAAGTAGAGGTTGATGACGGCAGCTACGCCCATGTCCGCCGCCGTCGCCCATGCCGCGCCCATGATGCCGAGCCACGGGATCGCCGTCAAGACCCAGTTGAGAACGACCTTGACGACAGCCGCGAGGATCATGTTGATCATCGGGATCTTCGGATGTCCAAGCCCCTGCAAGACCGCCGTCGACACCTGATGCAGACCGAGAAGCACGATGGAAAACGACGAAACGAGCACGGCAGGCCCCGCTCCCGGCGCGTTGTAGATGAGCGTCGAGATCGGCGTCGCGAGCACGAGCACGACGACGAAGGCAGGGAAGCACACGAAGTTCGATATGCGCACGGCCGCCGCCGTCTGGCTGTAGACGCGCTTCGTATCCTGCAAGGCGCGCGCCTCCGAAATGGCCGGCACGATGCTCACCGCCAAGGACGCCGTGAGGATCGTCGCGAGATTGACGAGCGGCACCGCCATGCCCGTGAGGTAGCCGAAAAGCTCCGTCGCCTGCGGCACCGTGTAGCCCGCGACCTCCAGCCGCTGCGGCACGATGAGGAGATCGAGGTTCGACACGATCGGCAGCATGATGCTCGCCGCCGACACGGGCAGCGCAAGGGAGAAGATGCGCCTGACGATCGTTCCGAGCGGCGCAGGCGCCTGCCCTGCGGGCGGTGCAAGATCAGGACCATACTCGCGCTCGATGTCCTTGTCGAGCTTCCAGTGAAAATAGACGAGCACGAGAAGGCCGCCGATCGCTCCGGCAAACGCGCCGAGACTCGCGCCCGCCGCCGCATAGTCCAATCCCATGGGCAGCAGGAGACTCGCGAAGAGCACCATCGTGAGCACGCGGAAGATCTGCTCGATGATCTGCGAGACCGCCGTCGGCGTCATGCGCTGCCACCCTTGCAGATAGCCGCGCGAGCTTGCAAGCAGCGTCACGAAGAAGATCGTCGGCGCGAGCGCCACGACCGACATATAGGCACGCGGATCGCGGATGAACTGCCACTCGATGAGCCAATCCGCGCTGAAATACGTCAAAAGGGAAAAGAAAAGCCCCGTGAAGAGCATCAAGGCCATGGACACGCGGAAGACGCGACGCGCCCCGAAGACGTCCTTTAAGGCGACGCGCTCCGCCGTGATAATCGATATGGCGACAGGCACGCCTGCCTGCGAGATGCTCATGGCAAAAAAATAGATCGGGAAAGCCATCTGATAAAGCCCGATGCCCTCGCCGCCCAGGATGCGCGAAACGAAAATCCAGTTCAAAGAGCCGATGACTTTCACGACGAAGCTCGCCACCGTCAAGATCAGCGTTCCCTTGAGGAAACTCTCTGCCTTGCTCTTGCTTGTAGATTTCTGACTGCTGATACGAAACACCGCCTAACTGCCCGATTCCTCCGCTCGATCTTCCCGCCCGATACAAAACACGGGAAGCACGCTTTGCAAAAGTGCGCGAATTTCTATATAATAAGAGGAATGATGCATCTTCTGCACTAACGTAGGAATTATACCATTTCTGCTGCAAATATACTAGGTCGATTTTGATATAAAGCAGGATGGAGCGCCCGAAAAATACGCAAGAGAAGGTGACCTTTATGGAAATCAACCTCATCGGTTTCAATACGGCTATCGGCAGGAAAAAGCCCGAAAACATCATCAACCAGACGGCCGCCTGTCCCTTCTGTGACCGCGACAACCTCTCGGGCATCATCGACACGGACGGCGACCTCATCCTGCTCAAGAACAAGTACAACGTCATCGAAGGCGCCGATCAGTTCGTGCTCATCGAGAGCAAGGTCTGCCATTCGGACATGCCCGACTACTCCGCCGAACACATGCACAGACTCATACGCTTCGGCGTGCGCCACTGGCAGAAGATGCAGGACTCGGGAAAATACGAGACCGTGATCTTCTTCAAGAACTTCGGTCCCATGTCGGGCGGCACGCTGCGCCACCCCCACATGCAGATCGTCGGCTTCCACTCGCTCACCGAGCACCTGACCTTCGATCCCATGGAATTCCAAGGCCTGACCATCCACGAGGAAAACGGCGTCGACTTCAACATCTCGACCTGTCCGCGCATCGGCTTCAGCGAATTCAACATCGTGCCCAAGACGGCGGAGCCGTTGGACACCGTCGCCGACGACATCCAGATCGCCGTCGACTACCTCATGAACCACTTCAACAAACGCTGCAACAGCTACAACATCTTCTTCTACCAGGAGCACGGCATCCTGCGCGCCAAGGTCATGCCGCGATTCGCCACCTCCCCCCTCTTCATCGGCTACAACATCCGCTTCCGCCCGAGCAACCTGGAAGATCTGCGCGACGACGTGCGAAGGATCTATTTCGACGGAAAACCGTCCTGACCCCCCCGCTCTCCATAGCGCAGACAAGGGTCTGCTGCATAAGGCAAGATCGTCTTGTGCAGCAGACCCTTTTGTTCGCTTCTTCCTGTTCTTCCTGCTTCTCCCTCGTCGCACGCCGACAAGGCGTACCATCGCGCTGGATCGCTTCCGCCCGCAGAAACCTCCGTCAACCCATGCGCCACTCAATGAACATACTTAGACTTTTCGAGCAAAAGCAGCTCCAAAACCCCTTCATGCTCCTTGATCCGGCTGTCGTAGGCCGCCTTCTGCTCCTGCAGCTCCCGCTGCCGCGCGGTGATCTGAGCCGGATCGTTCAAGACCTGTGCAAACTTGAAGGGCGCCTCCGCATCCAGGCGCTCTATCGCAGCCAGGCAGGAAGCGATCTGCTCCTTCGTCTTCTTCAACTGCGCCCGCAAAGATTCCAACGCATCCTCTTCTGGTTTTTCCGCCTCATCCGCCGCCCTCGGCCTGTCCGCCTCGACCAGTTCAGTCAGGATCTCAAGCTTCACCAAGTCTCCCATCCGATAAGCGTCCATCGCCCTCTGCCACTGGTTCTTGACCTTTTCCGTCTGCTTCGGGTTCAAGTCCGGATGCAGCTTCTTTGCCAACGAGCGATACAGCTGCTTGAGCTTTTTCGATTCTTCCTCAGACAACGTCCTGGACGAAACGAGCGCCAGCGCATTCTGACGCTCCATTTCCATTTTCTTCAGCTCGTCTTCGTATTTCTCGAATTCCGCGCGAAGCACGTCCTCGATCTCATCCAGATCGGGTTCAGCGTCGCGATTCAAATACGCACGAACCAGATCGATCTTCCGGCGCAGTGCGCCTTCCTGCACATAGGCAGCATAGCAAGCCTGCTCCAATGCGCCGAAACATTTGATGTACAAGGCTTCCAGATACGGCTTCTTCTGCAAGATCATATCATCGTAGACGCAGATCCACTTGCTCAGCCGTTCCAGAGCCTCCTTGCGCTGCTCTTTCAATCGTGCATATTCTTCATGAATCATCATCATTCTGTCCATAAGGCTCACTCTCGCATAAACAAATCGACTTCGAGCACCATGTCTTGCAATTTCAAATCCGTGATCTTCACATAAAGGAGTTTTCCTGCATCAAGCAGACGCGCCGGAATGTGATTCATGCGGCGCGGCATATAGCCCAACTTGCGCTTCTGCCCATCGACAACCTGTATGGCGAACGCATCGTATGAATTGGTCGGCTCACGCAGCAAAGCGAGCTGCATGCCTGCCGCCATTTCTGAAACGAGCTTCTGCCAATCGGAAACATGCCAAGTTCCTGCCACCGAGAAATGTGTCAGATAGATCTCCTGCACGAAAGGTGCAGGCGGCAATTTCCCCCCGTTCCCCCATGCTCCCAGAAGCCCCTTGGGCAGAACAGGCGCCAGCTCGCCCATCTGAATCACCTCTTCCTGTATCGAACGGCAGAGCCTCTCCCATTCCTGCCGTTCCTGATAATCCCGCACCATGCGGTCTACCTGTCTATTCGTCCCCGAACGACGATTCTCCTTCCAAAAACGCCTTAATACGGCAGGAATTCCATGGTATAATACAGCTAATATGGCAGAAGTCTTTCCAGAGTGATCCACGGAGGCATCCGATGAGCGACTACAAACCACCATTTCATATGACGGATCGAATGACCTCTCTGATTGCCGAAATCAGCGAACATGTCGGTCGTATTACTGTCCTCCAAGAAGGCACGATCAGCCCGCATCTGAGGCGTAAAAATAGGATTCGAACGATACACTCTTCTCTTGCCATCGAAAACAACTCTCTTTCCTTGGAACAAGTGACGGCTATCCTGAACGGCAAACGTATTCTTGGCAATCCAAACGAGATCCGCGAAGTGCAGAACGCTTATGATGCATACGAGATGCTGTTGCATCTGGATCCGCTGTCCGTACACGACCTATTGAAAGCACATGCACAAATGATGAACGGTCTGGTGCCGGAAAGCGGCCGATTCCGCTCCGGAGGCGTCGGCATATTCAAAGGGATATCGCTGATACACATGGCTCCGCCGGCGGCATTTGTAGCCGAGCACATGCACAACCTCGTTGCATGGTACCGGAATTCGGAACTTCATCCATTGGTGAAAAGTGCGATCTTCCACTACGAGTTTGAATTCATCCACCCCTTTTCCGATGGAAACGGTCGTATGGGCAGGATGTGGCACACTCTCTTGCTCGCCCAATGGAAGGAACTCTTTTTCTGGCTGCCCGTTGAAGAATTGATCCAAGCCCGACAACAAGAATACTACGATGCGCTTGGTGCAGCAGATGCACAGGCAGATAGTGCAGGATTTGTAGAACTGCTGCTGGAAATCATTCGGGATGCCTTGGGCAAATTAACCGTTGTCGGTCGCGACAGCGACCAAGATGGCGACCAAGATGGCGACCAAGATAGCGACCAAGATAGCGACCAAGATAAACCTGCGATTCAGCGTCTTCTCTCCGCACTCGGCAACGAAACGCTCTCCGCTGCGGAACTGATGAAGCGACTCCATCTTTCCCACCGACCAACCTTCCGCAAAAATTATCTGCACCCTGCTTTGGAGCAAAATCGAATCGAGCGCACGCTTCCCGATAGACCGAACAGCAAAAATCAAAAATATCGAAAGCACAGATAAGCTCTGCACTTTCGATAGAATTCAACAACAAAAAACGGAGTGCCGTCAACGACACTCCGTTTTTTTGCTGTTGAGATGCACAATTCGATACAATATGCCCGACAAGGGGATTGCCCATCAATCGAACCGAATCTCTTTCTTCCTTAACCCTTCCTGCTTCCTGCCTTCCTCATCCAGCAGTGCCTTCGCTTTTTCGAGCTGCCAGGCAACCTGGCTGTACGAGGTGCCGCCCAAGGAGTTGCGGTTTTTCACGCAGGTTTCGGGACGGATGGCTTCTTTTATGTCCTCTTCGAAGAGGTCGGACAGGGCGCGGAATTCTTCCAGCGTCATGTCTTCGAGCCATTTGCCCTGCTCAATGCACAGATGCACGGCGCGTCCTGCGACGGCGTGCGCCTTTCTGAACGGCATGCCTTTCTTCACGAGGTAGTCGGCAAGGTCGGTGGCGTTGGAGAAGTCTTCCGTGACGGCGCGCTTCATGACGTCCTCCTTGACCGTCATGCCGCGAAGGAGCGCGGTGTAGACGGCGAGGCTGAACTTCACGGTATCGATGGCGTCGAACACGCCTTCCTTGTCTTCCTGCAGATCCTTGTTGTAGGCGAGCGGCAGTCCCTTGACGATCGTGAGCATCGCCATGAGGTGGCCGATGACGCGCCCGGTCTTGCCGCGCACAAGCTCAGAGACGTCGGGGTTCTTCTTCTGCGGCATCATGGAAGAGCCGGTGCAGTGCGCGTCGTCCAACTCGATGAAGGAGAACTCGCGCGAGCACCAGAGGATGATTTCCTCGGAGAGACGCGACAAGTGCACCATGAGGATGGAGGCGGCGGAGAGGAATTCCATGATGTAGTCGCGGTCGCTGACGGCATCGAGGCTGTTCGTGTAGACGGCGTCGAAGTGAAGCTCCTCTGCCACGAACGCGCGGTCGATGGGGAACGTCGTGCCCGCAAGCGCACCCGCGCCGAGCGGCATGAT
>ERZ773197.2269-NODE-2269-length-12326-cov-3.241545_pt1 | contig 12326 bp, 14 predicted proteins | sample MGYA00580999_ERZ773197 | MGnify/ENA primary metagenome ERZ773197 (study PRJEB29015, sample SAMEA2738166) | human oral metagenome | biome: human oral; feature: human-associated habitat; material: saliva | place: China | collected 2185 ...
TGAAATGGGCTTGTGGCTTGCTTTTTTGCTCAAAAAGTGTAAAATCTTCAGGCTTTTTGTCTATATATACAGAGAAAAAAGTAAGCTATATTCTTAAATCACTTTCGAGTTTGAGAATATTCTTTTAGTAATTAAACATTTAGAGGAAGGTTATGGTAACCATTCGTTTATCTCGTGGCGGAGCTAAAAAACGCCCATTTTATCAAATCGTAGTAACTGACAGTCGTTCACCACGTGACGGTCGTTTCATTGAGCGTGTAGGTTTCTTCAACCCAATCGCACAAGGTAACGCAGAGCGTCTTCGTGTTGATCTTGAGCGTGTAAACCACTGGGTTGCTCAAGGTGCTTCACTTTCAGACCGTGTTGCGACTTTGGTAAAAGAAGCTCAAAAAGCATAATCTCGCTTTTTGATTTAGTTCTTAAACTAAGATAGGTGAAAAATATGGAACAACAACGTATTGAAGTTGTGGGCAAATTAGGCTCAACCTACGGTATCCGTGGGTGGTTACGTATTTATTCATCAACAGAACAAGCTGAAAGCATTTTTGATTATCAACCTTGGTTTTTAAAAATCAAAGGTGAATGGCAGCCAACGGAATTAGAAAACTGGCGTCATCATAATCACGAAATCATCGTTAAATTAAAAGGCGTTGATGATCGTGAAGCCGCACAAACTTTAGCAAATGTTGAAATTGGTGTGGATTTATCTGTATTCCCAGAACTGGAAGAAGGCGATTATTACTGGCACGATTTAATCGGTTGTTCAGTCGTAAACTTAGAAGGTTATACAATGGGAACGGTAACAGAGATGATGGAAACCGGTTCTAATGATGTGTTAGTGGTGAGAGCCAATACCAAAGATGCTTTTGGAAAACAAGAGCGGTTAATTCCGTTCTTGTATGAACAAGTAGTTAAAAGAGTCGATCTCACCACGAAAACCATTGAAGTGGATTGGGACGCTGGTTTCTAATCTCAAGTATGCACAAACGTAATGTAGTAGGCTTTTTATGTGGATAGGGGTGATTTCATTATTCCCCGAAATGTTTAAAGCGATTACGGAATTTGGGGTTACAGGTAGAGCCGTAAAACATAATCTTCTGCAAGTGGAATGTTGGAATCCAAGAGATTTTACATTCGATAAGCATAAAACCGTGGATGACCGTCCTTATGGTGGTGGCCCGGGAATGCTGATGATGGTGCAACCTTTACGGGATGTGATTCATGCTGCGAAAGCAGCGGCAGGAGAAGGCGCAAAGGTGATTTACCTTTCGCCACAAGGACGTAAACTCGATCAAGGCGGCGTAACCGAGCTTGCTCAAAATCAGAAATTGATTTTGGTATGTGGACGTTACGAAGGTATTGATGAGCGATTGATTCAAACTGAAATTGATGAAGAATGGTCAATTGGCGATTACGTTCTGACCGGTGGGGAATTGCCGGCAATGACATTAATTGATGCTGTTGCTCGTTTTATTCCCGGTGTATTAGGCAAGCAAGCCTCCGCAGAAGAAGATTCTTTTGCAGATGGTTTATTAGATTGCCCGCATTACACCAGACCGGAAGTGTTAGAAGGATTAACTGTACCACCCGTGCTGATGTCGGGACATCACGAAGAAATTCGGAAATGGCGATTAAAACAATCGCTACAAAGAACGTGGCTCCGACGCCCTGAGCTCTTAGAAGGCCTAGCTCTGACTGACGAACAACGTAAACTGTTAAAAGAGGCGCAAGCCGAGCATAACAGTTAGTTTCAGTTACATCTAGGATCAATAAAGGATCAAACAATGTCTAACATTATCAAACAACTTGAACAAGAACAATTAAAACAAGACTTGCCTAATTTTGGTCCTGGGGATACTGTAAAAGTTCACTTGAGAGTAAAAGAAGGAAAAAGAGAAAGAATCCAAATTTTTGAAGGATTGGTAATCAAAAGACAAAATAGCGGATTAAGAGAAACATTTACTGTAAGAAAACTATCTTTCGGAGTTGGAGTTGAAAAAACTTTCCCTGTACATTCTCCGGTTATCGAAAAAATCGAAGTAACTCGTCGTGGTAAAGTTCGTCGTGCAAAAATCAACTATATCCGTAAGAGAGTTGGTAAGGCTGCGAAAGTAAAAGAAAAAAATATGCGATAAGAGATAGCGAAAAAACAGAACGGAAACACCGTTCTGTTTTTTTATGAGCACTTTCGCCTGTCGAACACAGGCACTGGATGAAAGGACTATCTGTAAGGATTTTCATGTTACTTGAAGATGATTGTAAAGAAAGGATATCAATTCCTATGGAGTAAGAGGAACGATGTATGATGCGTTGTGAGATGGTAAGGATAGAATCGTGTTGGAATCATACTGTAAAATAGAACCATAGGATTTGATGGAAATAACAGAGTTGTATTTATTTCAATAAGACAGTTGCATAAAATTAGAAAATAAATCATAGTAAGTCCGTTTTTTGGTACAGTGAATCGTGTATACTGTCATTAATAGGAAAACATAGTCGGAACAAAATTGAGAGAAGGGACAATGAGATTTTGTGAATTGTATAGAAAATAACCTTCAGAAGGATAGAAATTTTTTAGGTGTTAGAGTTTGTGATATGGTATCATAAACGAATTTTCATACTGTTTAGAACAGAGAAATTAAGAATAACTGCTCTAAACGGTATGAGGGTGTAACAAATAGAAAATGTAGCAAATGGAAGAAGTAAGAAATAGAACATGATACATTTGATGGAGGAGTTTGAAATGGAGAAGATATGTCCTAAATGCAAATCGAAAAATACGATTCCTATTTTATATACATGGCCTACCGCAACTCATGGTGAGGAGGCTAAAAAAGGAAATCTCATCCTTGGTGGTTGTCTGGTATCAACAAGCGATAAAGGCGGAGAGATAGACCGTCATTGTAAAGACTGTGGGTATGAATGGGCGACAACAGATTTGATGAAGAGGAAATAGGTAGGGATTTGGAGTCGCTGCTTGCCCCAATGTGCAAAAATATGACAGTTAACGAACTGCTAGAGAGGTACTTGAAGACCAGAACCGGAGTGAGACCAAACATTCTGATGAATTATGATTTTGTTAAAAACATCCTTGCCAAAGAAGAGTTTGGATCAAACAAGATGTGTAGGGTCAAGACTTCAGATGCAAAACTATTCTTAATCAAGTTACAGAATGATGGAAAAGGCTCTAGTACAATAAAAACAGTCCGTGGGGTTCTTCGCCCGGCATTCCAGATGGCGGTTGACGATGATTTGATTGTAAAAAATCCGTTTGGATTTCAGCTTGCTGGAATTATCTATAATACAGAAAAGATGAGACAGGCAGTTTCTAAGGAGCAGATGAAGCAGTTTCTTAAATTCATACATGACGATAATGTTTACTGTAAGTACTATGAGGTTTTCTACGTCCTGTTCCATACGGGAATGAGAATCTCAGAGTTTTGTGGACTTAAACTTAGAGATGTGGATATGAAGAATAAAGTTATTGATATCAACCACTAGCTTCAAAGAACTTCATGGGGTGAGTATGTAATAGAAAACACCAAAACGAATGCTGGAACAAGGAAACTTCCGATGATGGAGGATATCTATCTAATGTTTCAGGCAATCATTGAAGACAGACCAACAGACCTTCCTGAGATTATGGTAGCAGGGTATTGTGGCTTTCTTTTCAGAGATAAGAACGGAATGCAGGAAGTAGCCATGCATTGGGAACACAGGTTTAACCATGCAGTCAAAAGATATAATGATATTTTCAAAGTGCAGATGCCGAACATTACTCCTCTTGTTTGTAGGCACACCTACTGTAGAAACATGGCGAGAGCAAGAATGAATCCAAAGACCTTTCAGCACCTTATGGGACATTCGGACATTTCCGTCACAATGAATGTTTACACTCACCTTGGCCTTGACAATTCAAAAGACGGGATGGTCAGGCTTGAAGAACTTAATGCAGTAAAGGAAGAGGAGAAAAGCCGATAAGTCAGAAAATGTTCAAGGCAATTTAATAAGAAATAATGATGATGACCTCGGTGGCAATGAGCTGCCGGGGATATTTTTGTATCTACAGATATTGAATTGACAAAGATCTGTTGAGGGTATATACTTTTGGTATAATTTTTCCGTCAAAGCATTTGAAAGAATGTGACGCAAAGCTAAAGTGCTTAAGTTAATTATATGGTTGCCAGTTGCACGTTGTACGTATTACTAGAAGTAACAGTGCTTTTTTTATTTGGAGGTTTACATGATAGAAGGATATATGACTATCAATGAACTGGCTGAAAAAGGGGGTGTTACTTCGAGAAGAATTAGAGCAATGTGTTTCAACGGACAAATAAGTGGAGCTGCTAAACTTGGAAGAGAATGAGCTGTTCCATCAGATGTCTTCGGTAGAGTAACAACAGGGGATACAAAAATTGGCGAAAAAAGGGGAAATAAAATTTAGAGTGACATTTGTTGTACATCTAATTTTATATTATTGGTTTAAGTAAAAAATCTTTTGGAGGAGGTACTTTTATTGAGTTCATTTGTTGCAGAATTGAACAATGGTTTTGCTCCAGAACCTGAAGAAAATGTTTTCTCAAGTATTTGGAATGAATATGAGAGAGTAATCATGAAAAGTTTGATTACATCTTTTGGACTTGATTTCCTTGTGCATGACCAGCATGGTGGAGATGTTGATACTATCCATAATGTTAGGGAAATTGGAAAAGACCCCAATATGAAATATAAGAATGCACAGAACCAGGCGGATTATGGTAACAGAGGAGAATATAATACATATGCGTATCATCAAGATCCACGATATATAGCCATTAATAGAAAAGTTAGTGAAAGTAAAAAGAACGGTACATTGCAAGATGCCTATACTGGAAAGACCGTTGCACAGAATGCTGATATTGATTTAGACCACGCTATAGCTGCGAAAGGGATTCATGATGACCATGGCCGAGTTTTAGCAGGACTCAATGGTACAGATTTGGCTAACTGTGAAGAAAATTTAAAGCCGACTGATAGAAGTATAAATCGTTCTATGCAAGATAAGGACATGGAAGTCTATCTACAAAAATGGGAATCTGAAAGACCAAAGATACAGTCAAGAATTTCGGAACTTAAGTCCAAAGGTTCATTATCTGATAAGGAACGCAAAGAGTTAGCAAAGTTAGAAAAATTAGAGCAGATTGATCCAGATAAAATGAGAGCTGAGAATAAAAGGACTCGTGCAGCATATGAAGCTAAACTTGCTAAAGCATATTACACAAGTCCTAAATTTTTGAAAGACACTGCTGTAGTAGCAGGTAGCCGTGGTGCAGAGATGGGTATGCGTCAGGCAGTGGGATTTGTCTTTGTGGAAATATGGATGTCTTCTAAAGAAGAAATACAAGTCTTACCACCCGGAAAAAACTTAAAGGATATGCTTGAGGCTGTAGCTAATGGTGTAAAAAAGGGTGTTGAAAATGCCAAATTTAAGTATAAAGAAATTCTGGCTAAATTTGGCGAAGGTTTTCTTTCTGGAGCGTTAGCAAGTTTGACAACAACCATATGCAACATCTTCTTTACAACTGCAAAGAGCCTTGTAAGGTGTATCCGACAGATATATGCATCGGTTGTTGAGGCAGGAAAGGTTCTATTATTTAATCCAGAGAATCTTATGTTTGGAGACAGAATAAAAACCGCTACTGTTATATTAGCAACTGGAGCGAGTGTTTTAGTTGGAACTGTTGTTGGAGAATTGATTCAGAAAACTCCAATCTCAGCAATTTCGGGAGTTGGTACATTTGTTACAGCATTCTGTTCATCTCTAGTGAGTGGACTTATTTCATGTACGCTATTGATTTTCTTGGATAGAAGTAAGTTTATGAATAGAATTGTAAGTGCCTTAAACAGAATTCCATCTGAGGTAAACAATTATAAAGAAATAGCAGACGCTTTAGAGAGATTGGCGGCTAAACTTGAAAATCTTGATATTGCAAAATTCCGAGCAGAAACAGAGAAGTATAGGAGTATTGCTACAAAGATTGGTGCTGCTGAGTCAGAGGAAGAACTTAACAACTTGTTACTTTCGGCATATAAGGTATTTGATATACAGATACCTTGGGAAGGTGATTTTGATACCTTTATGGGAAATAGGTCAAATCGCTTGGTGTTTGAGTAATGTTTAAGTGTACTTGTTGTGGAGAGTGTTGCCGTAACCTTGATAAATCTGATGTATATAAGGAATTGGATAGGGGGGACGGAACTTGTAAATACCTAGATGGAAATAAGTGTTCTATCTACGATGAAAGACCGTTGTTATGTAGAATTGATGAATGCTATGAGGTTTATTTTAAGGAACACTATTCAAGAGAAGAATATTATGAGTTGAATTACAGAGTATGTAAGCAACTACAAAATAAAGGAGGATGAATATATGCCATTACCACTTATTATTGGAGGAATTACAGCTGTTGCTAGTATAGTCGGGGTTGGATCAGGAATTCATGGTGGTGTGAAGATGAAAGAAGCAAATGACACTATGAAAGCTGCACAAAGTAAACAGGAGAGGGCTGTTGCTTTATTTGAAAAGAGAAATATTGAAACTACCGAATTGATGGATTCTATCGGAAAACAGGAACTTGAGATTTTAAGTAGTTTTGATGATTTCTCTGACATTATTGAGAAAATTCAAGGTAGACCTGACTTTAAAGCTTGCAAGAGAGACGGAATTAATTTACCAGATTATGGGGCCGAGGAGTTGAAAAAAGTGTCAGCTGGTGCGGGTGTTCTTTTAGGAGGAATTGGAGGTGCGACTGTTGGAACGGCAGGTGGATTCGCAGCAGCCGGAGCTACAACCTCTGCGGTTATGGCACTTGGTACGGCATCAACAGGAACGGCTATTTCTTCGTTAAGTGGTGTTGCAGCCACAAATGCGACATTAGCTGCTTTAGGAGGTGGTTCTATAGCTGCTGGAGGTGGTGGAATGGCTTTGGGAACGGCTGTTTTAGGTGGAGCAACATTGGGTGTTGGTTTACTTGTTGGAGGTATCATTTTCAATGTTACTGGTTCTAAATTATCAGATAAGGCAGATGAAGCCTATAACCAAGCAAACAGAACTGAAAAAGAGGTAAATAAAATTGTAGGTTATTTTGATGAATTAGTATCTGCTGCAAAACCTTTTCAAACATCATTGACTGAATTAGAAAAGCAGTATAAAAAGAGATTGGCTACATTAGACCATGTTGTAAATTTCTCTGCAAAGGTTCAGTGGTCTGACTTTACTGAAAAAGAAAAGCAAATGACAGAGAATGCTGTCCTGTTAGTAGGATTACTATATAAGATGTGTAAGACAAGCCTTATGCTTAAAGATAAGGACGGAGATGGTCTAAACACTGTTAACAAGAATGAAGTAAATACAGTTGTCACAGATGCAAATAAGATTTTGGACGAAGTAAAAGACGCAGCTTAAAATAAGGAGGGTACAATAATGTTTTTAAGTCAATTATCAGAAAAAGAGAAAAATGCTTTTATTAGTTTGAGCGTTCATGCATCAAACTCTAATGGAATTTTTGCAGAAGAAGAGAAAGTAATGATTCAAGAGTATTGCAAGGAAATGGGTATTCCATTTTTTGATGCTAATAATGCAATTTCAATGGATGAAGTAGTTGATGTATTTAAGGCATCAGAACTTCAAATTAAGAAAATTGTTTTATTAGAAACTCTGGGACTTGTTTATTCAGATGGAGAGTTCGATTCTGGAGAAAAGAGTTTTATAAACGATTATGCAAAGAAAATCGGTCTTACAGATGCAGATGTTGAGAAGACAACGGTTGCTATTAAGGAATATCTCGATGCATTAAAAAAAGTAACAGAAGTTATTGCGTAGTAGAGAAAACCTCGTTTTTGATGAAGAAACCCGGTAGGTGGCAGGTCGATTGCCATCTGCCTTTTCTTATGAAAAAGACTTATGCATCCGATAGGATATTTGGTAGTTTAGGAGTAGTCTGTAGGGGGTACGAACCCCCTAACGAAAAAATTGTATGCTATCGTTAAAAGGTACGCCCCCCACGAGCCACCCACTCAATAAACGATAGCATTTTAGAGATATTTTGCATAGTCAACCTCCTTAAAGTTGACTACGATTTGACTACGAATGACTAACACATTTTGCCACGATTTGCCTTGTTTATAGATTTGTAAAAATATCTGTAGGTTTACCCTGTTTTTACAGACTTGGTAAATCCTTGCAAAATAGGGAAATTCACTGCATTTTAGGAAGGAGTTTTATTATGCTTAAAATACTTTTCGTCTGCCATGGCAATATTTGTCGTTCGCCCATGGCAGAGTTTCTATTCAAAAAAATGATTAGTGATGCGGGGATAGATAATCAATTTATAGTAGAATCTGCTGCGACAAGTTCTGAAGAAATTTGGAACGGAATCGGAAATCCTGTCTATCCGCCTGCGAAGAGAAAGTTACAGGAGCATGGTATTGAATGTGACGGCAAGCGGGCACGTCAAATTACCAAAGACGACTATTCAAACTATGATTTGTTGATTGGGATGGATGAGCACAATATTCAGAATATGTTGCGCCTGTTCGGTAAGGATAACGAAAAAAAGATACATCTGTTATTAGAGTATGCGGGAGAGGAAAAAAGTATCTCGGATCCTTGGTACAGTAATGATTTTGATACAGCATATCATGAAATTGAACGAGGGTGTAAAGCATTGTTGGAACAGTTATCGGATAAAAGTTCTACAAAAAACGACAAGTAAGTTTGTAGATTTGTGTGATAAGATTGTCTTGAAAAGAGTGAGCATGATGTTTAGTCTTAGCGTTCTTGAAATGGTGGAGATTCCAAGAATATCTATCTTAAAATCAAAAAAATTTATCAATCAAAGCTATGTATCGCAAGATAACTTATCTTCTTGTACAATATAAATGTCATATCAGTCGGTTTATTGGAAGAGTAATTTGTGTAATAATAGTACAAACAGAAAGGCGTTTGCTTTTTTAGAGGGAAAAGGCAGAGATAAATTAAAGGATAGAGGAATAAGGTGATGAAGTGAATCAGCATCTGAAAGAATTGATAGCATTAAAACAAAATTTTAAACTTCATGATGGAGATAAGGCAAGTGTATCAGCCTTATATCAATTTGCCGATAAACTCTCCGGAATTGAAGAGAGAGACGCGAAGGAAGTCTTGGTGGATGTTTACCATCAGCTTGGCATGATGGAGAGTGCATTTAGAGTTTTTTCGACCATTTTTGATAAGTCTGACAGAAAACAGATTAAAAAATTTGCAATGTTACAAGAGTTGAGCAAAAGTCGTGGAGATCATTTTGCTTTACCGCGACCTTTGACGGAAAAGGAAAAAGCTGCAAGAAAAGAGCACCTCAAACAGTTGCCTCACTTTCGATATCATCCTGATCCGTTGGAGACAGGTGCATTTGAAGAGGGAGAAGAAAAGGTCTGTCCTTGTTGTGGCAAGAAGAGTACTGTTTATTTTTCTTCCATACCGTATTGTGTTGATAATGTAGAATATATCTGTCCGACCTGTATTGCAAACGGAGAAGCTGCAAGAAAGTTTGATGCGACATTTGTTCAGGATGCAGAGTGGGAAGGGGCACGAGATAAGGCAAAAGACGATGAACTTTTTTTACGCACTCCGGGGTATTTAAGTTGGCAGGGGGAGCATTGGCTTTCCTGTTGTGATGATTACTGTGCATATTTGGGGACAGTCGGAACGCGTGAATTAAAGGCGATGGATATTGCAGACGAAGTGTTTGAAGAGTATTATATGCGCGATGATTTTTTTGAAGATGTGGAAGAATATCTTGTCAAAGACGGTTCTCTTTGTGGATACTTGTTTCAATGTCTTCACTGTGGGAAATATCATCTTTGGGTAGATGCAGATTAGATTAACTGTTGTATGACAGAATTGATTTGTCATTTTGCACAATGATATAGAAGTGTATTATTATACGAATTACTGATTAAAGTTACACCAAAAAATGTATCCCCTACGAAAAGGAACTGTTCAAGCTTTATTTTCGTAGGGGATATTTTTTTGAAAATGAAATACGACTTCTAGAATTTTATATTTGTTGTAAGAATGTCATAGGGTTAATGTCATTTGTTTTACTTCAGCTAATTCTGATTTGTAGCACAGAATGGTGAGAATATCTCCGGGGAGAATAACGGTATTTCCGTTTGGAATAAATTCCTTCACACCTCGCTTAATTGATACAATCAGAACATTTTTTGGGAATAACTCTTCTCTCAACGCCTTATTACATACACTCATATTTGATGTAATGGATAAACTGGTTACGACCTTGTCGGTTTCCTCTTCTTCAGAGGCAGTATCCATTCGGTTTGCAAGAAGTCGCTCTAATAGAGATTCATAAATCGGTTTGGAATTCAAGAATTCCGCCACGAGGTATGAGATAATTGCAACCAAACAGAAACTCAGCATATGGGAAAAAGTTCCTGCCATTTCCGTAACGAGCATAATCGACAGAATCGGAGAACGAACGACTGCTGTTAAGATTCCTGCCATTCCCAATACAATGAAGTTATGGATATAGACGGAATCAAGCAAGTTGATTTGTTGGCAGAATGTGGCATAGATGACACCACTGAGTGCGCCGAGTACCAATACCGGCAAAAAGATTCCACCTTGTGTAGAGCTGCCGTAACTTAACGAAGTGAACAGAAGTTTGAGGATCAACAAGGTAATCAGTGCAGTCAAAGTAAATGTCGAATCGGTAATTTTTTCAACCAAAGCGTGCCCTCCGCCCAATACATCGTAACAAGCAAATCCCAGTGTGATGGATACTAAGAATGCAATGATAGGTCGAAACGGTTTTGGAATCGGTAAAATATTATGAAAATCTTGTCCGAGCAACAGTACTTTGTTGAACAGAACGCCGACCAATCCCGAAAAAACTCCGATTCCCACAATATGCCAGTAGTGGAACAGGGGAAGAGATTTCGGAATGGAGATAAAATAAAAAGAGGATTGCAACCCGAACACATTTTTGGATACATAGTCTGCGACAACGGATGCCACCAAACATGGAATCAAAATGAGTGGGGAGAAGTTTTTGTGCATCTCTTCCAATGCAAAGATTGTTCCCGAAATAGGTGCGTTGAATGCAGCTGCAAGTCCTGCGCTTGCTCCGGCAGAAATCATAAACCGTTCTTCGTTAATATCTCTTTTCAAAAGTTTGGAAAGTAATTTTCCGACAGCTCCTCCAATTTGAATGGAAGGACCTTCTCGTCCGAGGGAGAGTCCTGCAAGGTTTCCAAGCCCACCTCCGATAAATTTTGAAATTAAGACAGAAATCGGATTCATCTTTAGGATTCCGAGCAATTCTCCTTGAATTTGCGGAATACCGCTTCCGCTACTGAGAGGACACCATCGAATCAATAATCCGACAATGCAGGCAAACAGTGTAAAAGCGACAATCAAAAACAGAATATGTTCGGTAGAATAGGCAGAAAAAAGCATTTTTCTGATCCCATCAAGTTCGGACAGCATCAGGCGATACAGAACGGAAAAAAAACCTGCTCCCAATCCAACCAAAAATCCATCGATAACGATTCTTCTCTTGAGCGTTTTGTAATTATGCAAAGCAGTTTGTGTTTTGGTGGACACAAAAATCACATCCTCGTTGTAGTAGTATGAAAATTTTCCCATAAATGTTTTTATTTTTATAGAATGGGAATATATATCTGTGAATATAGATTGCAAAAAATAATTGACAAATTCATTATCTAACATCAGTCGGAATTGGAACAAGATGCTGTTTCAATCATGTTTTTCGTCCAACGTTAGTTAAAGTTGAGCGAATACGATTCGTGGGTGCACTTGTCCTATATCATAACTTGAAATTTCGATTCATAGAATGAATACCGATTCCGCTTTTTTCAATGAAACAGGATGAAACTTTCCCATTTGAAGGCATGACGGTTCAGTTAAGTTTCAGTATTAGACAACGTTTCATTAAGCCGATGATGAAACCAAGCGCATCTTTTTGCGATAGATGATATTTTTTGCAAGATAGACCCAAAATAGGACGTATTCTTATCCAGTTTAAACAATTATGGAAAAAATGTAAACTACAGAACCTTAAAAACAGAAAATTTTTCGAAAAAAAACTACTGATTTGTAATAGCTTTGTAACGGACATTACGATTTATTAATGTATAATTGTATTAAAAATAAAGTACAGTTTAATTTTTACAAATAGATTCATTTCTTTGTAAATAGAGACAGAGTGTATAAGATTGAGAGGAGATTTGAAACATATGGAACAAAGTAAAGAGTTGATGGCTACAAC
>ERZ773197.2272-NODE-2272-length-12316-cov-4.795123_pt1 | contig 12316 bp, 8 predicted proteins | sample MGYA00580999_ERZ773197 | MGnify/ENA primary metagenome ERZ773197 (study PRJEB29015, sample SAMEA2738166) | human oral metagenome | biome: human oral; feature: human-associated habitat; material: saliva | place: China | collected 2185 ...
GGATAAAAAATTAAAATTTATTAACAGAAAGGAAGTGATATCATGGAAGAAATCAAAGTAAAATATTTTAAAGATGGGAAACTGATGACAATTCCCAAAAAAGAAAAGAATAAAGTACCTGTGCTTCAAATAGTCTTGGAGATGTTAAAGGAAAAATCATTAGAGTTTACTGAGAAAGAATTAAATGAAGCAATTAAGGAGATTTATCCAGATTATTCTCTAATTAGAAGATATCTTGTTGATTATAAGTTCTTAGAAAGAGATAATTATGGGAAAATGTATAAGATAGTAGGAGAAAAAGATGAATAATACAAAATTTTATTATTTGTATAGTATTTTATCCACAACAGCACTATCATTCTTTAATCCGATTTTATATATTTATCTGTTGTCAAAAGATTTTTCTTTTACTGAAGTTGGGTTATATTTATCGATTTTTTGGTTGGCTTCATTTATGACTGAACTCCCATGTGGAGCAATCACTGATAATATCGGAGCAAAAAATAGTATTCTGTTAAGTATGATCTTTAGGGTTGTTGGTTTAATATTGTTGCTTAGCAATAGTTTGATATTGTTATACATATCTGCAATATTATCTGCCATTGCTGAGTCATTTCAATCGGGAACTTTAACAAGTTGGCTGGTCAATGTAAACAATAAAAATAATGAAGAAATAGATATAGGTAAAGTTCTTTCTAGAAGTTCACTATATTCACTATTTTTCTCAGCGGTAATAGGATTTATAAGTGCTAAGTACGTGTATGTTTATTATAAAAGTTTGTCGATAATATTAAGTATGATAGTTTTTATTATTTCGTTTTTATTTACATATTTATTTATGCAAAAATTAGAACAGACACAAAAAATATCTATTGAGAATTTAAAAGGTTCAATAGTTACGGTGAAAAATTCGTTAAAAGAAACACTATATGTTAAAAGTAGTATTTTTCTTATGATACTTTTTGTTATTCCTTCTATTTTGGATCTTGGTCCATCAAATCAATGGCAAGCTGTATTTGAAAAATTAGATGCTGATATTATCGGTTATGTTTGGATTGGTATATCAGTCAGTGGAATGTTGGGAAGTGTAATATACGAAAAATTATCAAATAGATTATCAAAGTTACGCATTTTGTATTTTTTTGTGGGTGTAAGTATTGGAATGCTATTAATGTTTATTTTTATTCAAAATGTATATGCTAAGTTTATAATATTTATGCTATTTATTGTATTTTTCACGTTAATGAGCATACAGATTAGTGTATTTATGCATAGATATTTGGTAAAAAGTGATGAAAATAGGACGACTACTGTTTCTATATTCTATACTTTTGAATCTATCATTGTAGCAATATTATTGTCTGTGAATGGAGTGTTAACTGATAAAGTAGGAATAGAAAATACATGGTTAGCATTTATGGCATTGGTAGGAGTAATTATTTTATCATTTATGTTCGTAAAATTTAAAAAAAGTAGAATTAAATAGTTTAATTACTGAATTTAAGAATCTTCAATATAGGAAAATCTATATTGAAGATTTTTTATAAAGGTACACAATTGATATTGCTAATTAATTAGTTTAATAGTAAAATAATTAGTATAAACTTATATACAAGGAGTTCATATTGTGAAAAAATACAAATTATCAATATTATTAGCAAGTGCAGTATTAGGAGGAGTAGGTGCTACTTACTTATCTGCTGAGGTGAATGAAGTCTCTGCGGCAGAAGTAAAAACAGAAATAGTTGCTCCAGCTACAACAGATAAAAATGAAGTGACGCCGGCTGGAGCAACTGCGCCAGCAGCCCAAGTAACAGCACCTAAAGAAGTAAAAAACATAGGAGAAGTTCAAGGTGAAAGCCATGAAAGTCCTTTAGTTGGGAAAGAAGTAGTAATAAACAATGTTGTTGTAACTAAGACTGATAAAACAGGATTCTATGTTCAAGATAAAGTATCAGATAACAATCCAAGAACATCTGATGCAGTTTATGTTGCTTCAAAAGATAAAGTAGAATCAGGGGACTTATTAAAAGTTCAAGGAACTGTTAAAGAAGGTTACATGGAAGAATATTCTGTAAGACCAGGACAAACTTTTAAGAAACCAGCTGGTAGTTTAACTGTTACTCAAATTATTAATGCTACTATAACAAAATTAGGAAAAGCAGATTTGCCAAAAGCGTTAAATATCTCTGAAAAAATGCCTAAAGACATAGTTGATAATACACCAACTAAATATAATCCAGAAACTGAAGCTTTAGATTACTGGGAAAGTCTAGAGGGGATGCGTGTAGAAGTAACTAAACCAAAAGTTACTGGTCCACAATATAAAGGTGATATTTATGTATTACCAGGTGACTACAAAGGTCAAAAACTTAACAATATTGGTGGAGTTAATTTACGTCCAGGTGTGCAAAATACAGAAGTACTACCTATTACTGTAGGAAACAAATTTGTAGCGAAAGCAAAAGACTACTTTAATGAAAATATTACTGGGGTAGTTACTTATAAAAATAGAACTTATAAAATTGATCCGTCTAGTGTACCAGCAATCCAAGATGGGGGATTAAAACGTGAAGTATCTAAAATTTATCCTTCAGAAGATAAATTAACAATTGCTTCTTACAATATTGAAAACTTCTCAGCAAACAACAATGGTCATGATGAAACACCGGAGGAAAAAGTTGATAAGATTGCTAAATCATTTATCAAGGAAGTCCACAGTCCTGATATTATTACTCTAATCGAAGTTCAAGATAACAATGGTGGAGTTAATGACGGAACTGTTGATGGAGTTAAGAGTGGAGAAAAATTAGCTCAAAGAATTAAGAGTCTTGGTGGACCAGATTATAAATATACAGAAATAGCTCCAGTTGATGGAAAAGATGGTGGGAAACCAGGTGCTAACATTAGGGTAGCTTATTTATATAATCCTAAGAGAGTAACTCTAATTGGTAAAGAAAAAGGTGGAAGTGAGGAAGCTGCACGCTTTGTTAATGGTCACCTTGAGAAAAACCCAGCGAGAATTGATCCAACAAGTGTTCATTTCGAGAAAGTTAGAAAATCATTAGCTGCTGAATTTGAATTTAAAGGTGAAAGAATAGTAGTAATTGCAAACCACTTAAAATCAAAATTAGGAGACGATGCAATCTATGGTTCTAACCAACCATCAGTAGAAAATACAAAAGCAAAACGTATTGAAGAGGCTAAAATTCTAAATGCCTTCATTAAAGAAGGATTACGTCAAAACCCTAATTTAAAATTTGTTCTTACAGGAGACTTCAATGACTTCGAGTTCTCAGATAGTGTAAAAACAATCGTAGGAAATGAACTTGTTAACTTAATGGCTGAACATGAACAAGGAGATAGATATTCATACTTCTACCGTGGAAGTAACCAAAGTTTAGATAATATTTTAATTTCTAAAAATATCAAGGATAAAGTAGTGTTCTCTCCTGTACATATTAATGCTTCATTTATGGAAGAACATGGACGTGCTTCTGACCACGATCCTGTAGTTGTGCAAATAGACTTTAGTAAACAAACAACTCCAGCATCTCCAGAGGTGAAACCAGAACCACGTATTACTCCAAACAAAGAGGATAAGAAAGATACCTCAACATCTCAAAACTTAGGAGAAGTTGCAACAGATGCTAATAACGATGTACCTAAATCAAAAACAAAAGAAGTTACTTCAGCGAAAAATGTATTACCAAAAACTGGATTAGACACTTCTAGTTCATTAGTATTTGCTGGAATCAGTGCGATGATGGCATTCTTCTTAGGAAGAAAAAAACGTAACTAATTATTATTGAATAATTTGTAGGGAGATGACTCAAGAAAATTGATTTATATAAATCATTATTCTTGAGTCATTTTTTTTTTTATGAAAAATAAGTTAAAGTAAGTATAATCATTAGAGAAAAAAGTCGAAATGTGATAAAATTTTATAGTTAAGCAAAATAATGATTGAGAGGTATTAATCATGAAAACAGTGTTATTTATTTATAATCTTGAAGTATTTGCTAATCATGGATTATTCGAAGAAGAGAATAAATTAGGTCAGAAGTTTATTTTTGACATAGAATGTGAGCTTAATTATAAGAAAGCTATGTTCAGTGATGAAATGACAGATAGTATAAGTTATGCAGATATTGCAGAAGTTGTTGTAACGACAGCTACGACTAATACATTTAATTTGCTTGAAAGATTAGCTGGAGAAATTTTGAAAAATATTTTCATGGATTTTCAAAGAGAAATTAATCATTGAAAAAATAAAAAATAGAGTGTATAATATGTATATGTAATAAATTTCCGGGAAATAATCCTCGGAAATATTTTTATGGGAGTGTGAGGAAATAATGAAGATTATTGTTTATTCATTGACTGGAAATTGTAAAAGATTTGTAGACATGTGTGAAATTCCCGAAGAAGATGTAATTTACTTACAGGATATTGATTACGATGTTAATTTTGATTATATCTTAATAACACCGACATTTGGTTTTGGAGAAGTACCAGTTGCGGTCTCTAAGTTTTTAAAAGAGAACTATAAGCATTTAACAGGTGTTGTTGGTAGTGGGAATAAAAATTGGGGTGAAAGATTTGCCAATGCTGCTGAAATTATTAGCAGTGAATATAACATTCCGTTACTAATGAAAATTGAATTACATGGAAATAAAAAAGATATAAGTGAATTTAAAAAAATATATTTGGAGAGTGTAAAGAATGGAGAAATTTAACCATATTGAACTAAATAATGAAGTAACAAAAAGAGGCGATAATGGCTTTTTTAAATTAGAAAAAGATGTTGAAGCTATAGAAGAATTTCTTCGTGAAGTAGACTTTCGTACAGTGCCATTTAATTCAGAAATGAAAAGACTTAGATATTTAGTAGAAGAAAATTACTACTATAATATCTTTGATAAGTATATTGAAGATGAAATTTTAGAATGTTTAGAATTAGCTGCAAACTTCAAGTTTGAATTTAAAAGTTATATGGCAGCAAGTAAGTTCTATAAGGACTATGCATTAAAAACAAATGATAAAAAACAATATTTAGAAAACTTTAACCAACACGTATTTATCGTAGCTATGTACCTAGGTGATGGGAATACAGCATTAGCTAAAGAGCTTATGATTGCAATGCTTGAACAAAGATTACAACCAGCGACACCAACATTCCTAAACTCTGGAAGAAGTCGTCGTGGAGAATTAGTTTCTTGTTTCTTATTAGAAGTAGGGGACTCTCTAAATTCTATCAACTACATTGATTCTACAGCAAAACAACTTTCAAAAATTGGTGGTGGGGTTGCGATTAACTTATCAAAACTTCGTGCGCGTGGAGAAAGTATTAAAGGAATAAAAGGTGTGGCTAAGGGTGTTATCCCGGTAGCTAAATCACTTGAACAAGGTTTTGCTTATGCAGACCAACTAGGACAACGTCCTGGAGCAGGAGCGGTATACTTAAACATCTTCCACTATGATGTATTGGAATTTTTAGACACGAAAAAAGTTAATGCCGATGAAGAATTACGTCTTCCAACTATTTCTACTGGTATTATCGTACCGTCATTATTCTTTGATTTAGCACGTGAGAACAAAGAGTTCTATATGTTTGGGCCACATTCTATCTATGAAGAGTATGGTTTAGTTTTAGATGATATTGATATCGCAGAACACTACGATGAATTCGTTGCTAATGAAAATATTATAAAACGTAAATTTGACGCGCGTGATATGCTTAACCTTATAGCACAAACACAGTTACAATCTGGATACCCATACTTGATGTTTAAAGATAATGCAAATAAAAACCATGCACTTTGTGAAATTGGACAAGTTAAGATGAGTAACTTATGCACTGAGATTTTTCAATTACAAGAGACATCAGTAATTAAAGATTATGGTGAGGGAGATATTATTAAACGTGATATTTCTTGTAACCTTGCTTCATTAAATATTGTAAACGTAATGGAAAGTAAAAAACTTAAAGAATCAATTTATTCAGGTATGGATGCTTTAACGTTTGTTAGTGACTCAACAAAAATCAAAAATGCCCCTGGTGTAGTAAAAGCAAACGAAGAGTTCCACTCTGTTGGACTTGGGGCAATGAACTTAAATGGTTACTTAGCGAAAAACTTAATCGCTTATGATAGTGAAGAAGCAAAAGACTTTGCTAATGTCTTTTTTATGATGATGAACTATTACACTATAGAACGCTCAATGCAAATTGCTAAAGAACGCAAAGAAACATTTAAAGATTTCGAAAAATCTGATTACTATAATGGAACATATTTCACTAAGTATATTACAAATGACTATCTTCCAAAATCAGATAAAGTTAAAGAATTATTTGAGGGAATTTATATTCCTACGAAAGAAGACTGGCACAGTCTAAAAAATAGAGTAAAAGAAAATGGATTATACCACGCATATAGAATGGCTATAGCTCCAACACAAAGTATTTCATACGTTCAAAACTCAACATCAAGTGTACTACCGATTGTTGATAAAATCGAACGTAGAAGCTATGGTAATGCGGAGACATTCTACCCAATGCCATACCTTAGTCCAAAAACACAATGGTACTACAAATCAGCCTTTACAATGGATCAAATGAAACTTATTGACCTAATGGCAGTAATCCAAGAGCATATTGATCAAGGTATTTCTGTAATTTTATATGTAAATTCTGATATTACAACAAGAGAGTTAGCTAGATATTATATTTATGCGCACCATAAAGGATTGAAATCACTATACTATACAAGAAACAAACTTCTTTCAGTTGAAGAATGTACATCATGTTCGATATAGAAAAGAGAGGAATTATTAACTATGAAAGCAGTAAACTGGAATAAACAAGACGACCTAACATTTATGTATTGGCGTCAAAATATCGCTCAATTCTGGGTAGATACAGAATTCAAAGTATCAAAAGATATTAAAAGCTGGAATGAAGATTTAAACGATAAAGAAAGAGATGCCTATAAAAAAGTTCTTGCAGGTCTAACGGGATTAGATACGCAACAAGGTGATAAAGGTATGCCTCTAGTATCTCTTCACACAGAAGATATGAGAAAACAAGCTGTTTATAGCTTTATGGGAATGATGGAGCAAATGCATGCGAAAAGTTACTCTACTATCTTTACGTCACTTATCCCTAGTAAAGAAACAGATTATTTATTAGATGAGTGGGTTCCAAATAATGAAGAACTTCAATATAAAGCACAACTTATCGAAAGTTATTATCTAAAATTATTTAAACCAGAAGTGCCGACTTATGATTTATATATGGCACGTGTTGCTTCTGTTTTCCTTGAAAGTTATATTTTCTACAGCGGATTTTTCTACCCATTATATCTAGCAGGACAAGGGAAACTAACAACATCTGGAGAAATTATTCGAAAAATATTACTAGATGAAACTATCCACGGAAGTTTTACAGGTTTTGATGCACAAGAAATTTTCAAAACTTTAACACCAGAAGAACAAGAAAAAGCTAATAAAGAAATGTACACATTATTACTTGATTTATACGAAAATGAGCTGAAATATACAAAAGATATTTATGGAGAAATTGGTTTATTTGAAGAAGTTAAAGACTACGTTGAATACAACGCTAACCGAGCTTTAGCGAACTTAGGATATCCTGGATACTTCGAAGATAAAGAAATCAACCCAATTATCGAAAATGCAATGAATACATCTACTAAAAACCACGACTTCTTTAGTGTTAAAGGAGATGGATATGTAGTTAGTATGAATGTTGAATCAATCGAAGACGAAGATTTTATTTTTGAATAATTAGGTCATAATTATGAAAATACTATTAGTAAGACACGGTGAGACCGACTTTAACAAAAATAAACTTATTCAAGGTCATAGTGATATTGTTTTAAACGAAACTGGAAAAGAGCAAGCTATAAATGCTGGGAAAAAAATCACCGACTTTGATATTGATGCAGTCTTTAGTAGTCCGTTAAAAAGAGCGCTGGAGACAGCACGGCTTATGCTTGATAATTCTAACAATAGCCAAAATGAAAGGCTAGATTTAGTAACTGATTCAAGGTTAATTGAAAAGTATTTCGGAGATTTTGAAGGTTCAACATTCGATGAATATTTCAAAGCGCTAGATACAGGTTCAAACTTGGAAACAATTGAACAAGAAGAAAATGTCTATAAGAGAGCACATTCTTTCTTTTTAGATAAGTATGAAGATTACAATAATAAAACGATACTTGTAGTCTGTCATGGAGCTTTGATACGCATTTTTTTACGCGAACTAGGTTTATACCCTGAGACAAGAGAACTTATAAAAAATACAGCATTGAATATTTTACACTTTGATGGAAATAATTTTATATTAGAAAAGTTTAATATCTAAAATTAATATAAATAAAAAGTTCTAAACAATATATTATTCTGTAATATATTGCATTAGAGCTTTTTTTGTTGTATTAGTACGGATAAAGCATACCATATTAACTAATTTTTGTTTTTTGTTGCGGCCACCTTTATAATATGATAGAATAGAAGGAAGCTTGTAGAAATTTTTTTTAGCCTTTTTCATTGATAATAGTTATCTTTATCAATTAAATTTTTGTTGTTATCAGGGATATAAAGGGTTGCTAAATAGTCTTTTCAAATAATTTATAAGAGGTGAAAACATGAAAAAGAATAACATATTACTCATGATGTTTGCTGGAGTTATTATTACATCGATGCCACAGTCTATTTCTAATCATAATATAGCATTTGCTCAAAAACTAAATCTAGAATCTTCAGCTGCAGCTAGCTCGGAAACATTATCGGATAATAATGTTGAGAAAGTAGAAACGGGCGAAGTAGACGTAAAAAATCTTAAGAACGGAAAATACTCTGTACCTGTGAATTTGACGAATTTTTATACAGGGGGCCCTTATATGGCTAATGTCGCAGTTTCAGAAAGTGCAACGTTAACTGTAAAAGATGGAAAGTATACAGTTAGTTTAAATTTTAAACCTATTACATTAAACAATCTTACCGGATATTTGGGTAATCTTAAGTACTATTATGGAGATAAAACAGGAGGGAAGCATCAAAATCCTTTAGATGATATTCGTGATGATGAATTTAAAGAGACGACAATAAAGGAATATTATTCTGTAGATAAAAAAGATGAATTTTTTGAAACATACAAGAAAAAATATCCAGATCGTACAGCTTATCCGAAAACTATTGAGTATCAAGTAGATAAAGGAAAAATTGACAACAATAAGAAATTGATTACATATGGACAAGTTTTTGTACCTGTTATGGAATTTCTTGGTTCAGGGACACAAAACGTAACTCTTACATACGATTTTAATAATCTTAAAACTATACAGTTAGATGAGAAACCTAGTGTACCAAATACTGAAAAACGTAAATATGTAGAAATAAAAGTTAAGGATGATACAGTAACAACACCTAAAGTACGTAAAAATGTTGATACTATTGGACAATTAGTTACAAAAGATAATGAACAATACTTGTTGTTAAGATATTATAGTAAAGTTGGGGAAGGTCGAAATAATGATGGATTGCAGAATATAAAATATGCTTTCTCTGAAAATGCTAGCCAGGGTGACAGAAAAACGCCTGAAACAAAAGTCTTAGAAACAGTTGTTGCCAAAGGAGAAAATGATACTGTTTATGAAATTTCTGAGGCTAAAATACCTGTAACAGGGAAAAAGCAAGTGATTATTTTTGGGGATTTTCAGTATCCAGCAAAAATGGCAACACAATATGGGACAATTACTTGGAGTGATAAAGAAAATATTGTTCAAAAAAATACAACTGTTGACGCTCCAAACTTAGTAGCTATTAAACCAGTTTTACGAGGGGTTACCGTTAAGAAAGCAGGAGATAAGAAACAACCGCTTGATTTTTCTAAAAATGGAATTTCTTATTCACCATATAATGGTATCAATGGTGATAAATTTAAGTTAGCTGATAATTATTTCTTTAATATAGATGTTGCTTTTGAGAGAAAAAATCTTATTAATACACAAACACGTCATATTAAATATACCCTTGATGGAAGTGAACCGACGTTTTCTTCTAAAGATGCCACAATAAGATTTGCTAATGCAGATCCGTATAAACCAGAATTTTATTATAGTTTAACGATAAATCCATTTTCTGACGAATCAAAAGTACCCGCTGAAGGTGGGGAACTAACTCTTAAAGTGAAAAGTTTCAATGTGGATGGTAGTATTTCTAGTGAAACCAAAACATATAAGCTTCCTTTTGATAAGATGACTTTAGATAACGTTAATTCTAAGATTACAATATCAGAGAAAGAGTATAATGCAACACTTTCATCTAACAAAAAATTCTTATTAGATGATAATGTTAGTATGAAAACTTCTAATATTGATGAAGAAAGCTTAAATAAAATATTAGAAAGTCAAATTAAGGACCTGGGGCTTTCTAATGCCAAAACATTTAAACTGAATATCATAAAAAAAGATGGTTCTAAGTTTGCTCCTATTGACAAAGAAGGATGGAATATCTCAGAAAATCCAATATTTAAGTTGAAATTATCTAATTTTTCAGCTGATAATAACACACATACATATATTTATGAAAATGGTCGTTTGAGATTAATACCATCTAACACCAGTAATTCAGGTTATGAGTTTAATGTTAATAGTGATGAGGCTTACTTTGTTATAGCGCAAAAAAATACTGAAACACTTACAAAAGAAAAAATAGATGAACTAAAAAATAAAGTTAATGAAGCGAAAAAAGTCGTTTCAGAAACTTCAGATATTTCTGTTGCAAAATCGAATTTAGAAGCAGAGTTAGTGAAGATCGAAAAAACACTTAAACGACAAAAACCAAACTTAAATACGATTATTATGCATCTGGAGGTTTTAGATACTAATCTTAAAGCTATAAAATCGAATAAGACAGCTAATCTAAAATATCTACAAGATAATGCTAAATCACTTATTGGCATTGTAAGCTCTGATATTTTACATTCTTTATTGACATCAAAAAAACTTGCGAAGCTTGAAGATTTAAAAAACAAAGTAAATTCTTCTTATAATGATGGTGAACAACTAGCTAAGAATATAAAAGAATTACAAAATGAACTTAATAACCTTGAATACAAGTATCCTACACAAGATGTAGAATTTTCGGTGCAAAAATTTTATAATCTAGCAGACACATCTATGGCGAATAATGTATTTGTTAATAAAGCGAAACTTATTTATACACCAAATAAAACATACTTAGATATTGATTTAAAAACTATGCTTTTTGGGAAATTACATGCACACTTACTTGATTTAGATGTATTTAAAGATGAAATTGATAAAGAAAAATTACCTTATTATGTGGTAAATAAATATGATGATATCAGCTCATTAACTGGAGAAATAACAAACTTTAAGAAAAAACTATTGGTGGAGTTAGAAAAAGATGTTAAAAATACTTATAATATCCGAGTTGCCAATGATGGAATGGGATCAGCTAGACCGGAAGCCAAATTAGTTATTTCAACAAAAATAGAACGTCCAGAAGTTCCTAGTGATAAAGAAGATGCTCGTCAACGAGAAAAATTAGAGAAGCTTAACGAGTTGAAAAAAATAGCAAAAACAGAGGTTGCTAATAAACAGAATATTTCTATAGAAGAGAAAGCAAGGTTGATAGATATAATAGAAAAAGCAACTTCTAAAGATGAACTTTCTGCAAAACTGGATAATAAGGATATTACAGTATCGCTTGATAATTCAGTTATTAAAGCTAACGAAGTTATAGTAAAAAATTCAAGTGTAGATATTGTTGATAAAGTAAAAAAACTTGTTGCAAGTAAGGTATCAGCGCAGGCAACAATCATTAATACTTTTGATATTCATCTTATTGATAAAAATAATAATGTAATTGCAAAAAATGGGGATACACGAGCAGTCACATTAGATATTGAGAAAAGTGATGATGAAAAAGCTGAAGTTTACTATGTTAATAACAATGCTCTAGAATTTATACCGAGCGCTTATAAAGATGGGAAATTAACATTCTTTACAAATCACTTTAGTACATTTACTATTGTAAAATCTAAAATTAATAACAACAATAACAACAATAACAACAATAATAACAATAATAAACCTAACAACGGTGGAAATAATAATTTTGATAATAACAAAAACAATAATTTAAATCAAAATAATAATTCAAAAAATAATTTTGGTATATTGCCTAAAACAGGTCTTACATCAGGGGCTTTAAGTTTAATAGTTGGAGTATTAGTGTTGTTAGGAGCACTGTTGATTGCTAGACG
>ERZ773197.2273-NODE-2273-length-12314-cov-11.580308_pt1 | contig 12314 bp, 3 predicted proteins | sample MGYA00580999_ERZ773197 | MGnify/ENA primary metagenome ERZ773197 (study PRJEB29015, sample SAMEA2738166) | human oral metagenome | biome: human oral; feature: human-associated habitat; material: saliva | place: China | collected 2185 ...
ATCACCTATCCAAGAACAGACAGCAGATGTTTAACGGAAGATATGATTGTAAGTACGGTCAATAACATCTTGGGTAAGAATGACTTTGACACAGGGCGTATTAAGACGGTATTTAACTCTAAAAAGGTTACGGATCATCATGCGATTATTCCGACAATCAGTTCATTAAAGGAAGATGTTTCGGAGCTTCCTCCAAGCGAAGCAAAAGTTTATTTCCTTATATCCGATAAATTTCACGCAAGTGTAGGCTATCCACTCATTGAAAATATAACGAAGATAGTAGCTGAATTTGACGGCTTTGAATTTACAAGTTCAGGAAAGGTTGTTAAAGATGACGGCTTTACAAAATATCTTAAAGATTACAAGTATAAGAAAAATGAAGATGTAGAGCTTCCTGATGTAAAAGTAGGCGATGTATTTGAAGTAGAAAATAAAGAGATTAAAGAAAAATTTACCCAACCTCCCAAGCACTTTACAGAAGATACGCTTCTAAAGTCTATGGAGATTGCGGGAAATGACGCACTTGAAAAAGGTGTAGAAGTGGAAAGAAAAGGTCTTGGCACACCTGCAACAAGGGCAGGAATTATTGAAAATCTAATCTTTAAGGGCTTTGTAGAAAGGGATAAGAAAAATCTTGTAGCCACGCATAAAGGGATTAGCCTTGTAACAATAGTATCCGATACCTTTAAATCAGCAGAAACAACCGCAAAATGGGAAATGGAATTATCGGATATTGCTCAGGGAAAATCTTCAAAGGAAGAATTTTTAGAAGCGATTGAAAATGAGCTAAAAGAGGCTGTTCTGACATACGCAAAGTAAGAGGTAACTAATTTCAGAGTGGAAAAAATCCTCTAAAAATGCTATAATATAAGCAATTTATTTGTAATTGTTAGGAGAATTAAGATGGCAATAAAAAATCAAGATTATATAAAAAATTTAATCAGAGAGTTGATTTCTTTGCCAAGTGAAACAGAATGGGTTGAATTTAAGCATAATAATGATGAGCCTCAGATGATAGGAGAGTATATTTCTTCTTTGGGTAATTCTGCAACTTTATGGGGAAGACCTAAAGCATATTTACTCTGGGGTATTGATGATAATACACATAAAATTGTAGGAACTACATTTGATTATAGGGAGAGTAAAAAAGGTTCGGAAGAACTTGAAGCATGGTTATCTCGAATGACAAATCCAAGAATAGACTTCAGATTTTATAAAACAGAAATTGAGGATAAAAATGTAGTATTACTCGAAATTCCATGTGCAGAAAAGCAGCCAATTAAGTTTTCAGGTGAAGAGTATATTAGAATTGGAACAAATAAGAAGAAGTTGAAAGAATATCCTGATAAAGAGAGATCTCTATGGGCAGCTTTTGATACAACTCCGTTTGAATTAAGAAATGCAAAAGATAATATTTCGTTTCATGAGGTGTTAGATGTACTGAATGTAGCGGGATATTATGAAAAGATGGGGTTTGCATTACCACAAAATAACAATAAAATATTGGATGATTTTACTAATGAAAAGTTTATAAAAAGAAATGATTCCGGAAGCTATGATATTACTAATTTAGGAGCATTACTTATTTCAAAAGATTTAAAGAATTTTGAGAGTTTAGCTCATAAATCTATAAGAGTAATTTGGTATAAAGAGAACAATAGACTTGACACGATACGGGAAAAAGTATTTAGTGAAGGTTATGCTATTTCATATGAGGAAATTGTAGATTATGTTTTGACTGTCATTCCACAGGAAGAGATAATTGAAGACTCTATAAGAAAAACTAAGTTGGGTTATCCGGAGATAGCCATTCGTGAGTTAATTGCCAATATCATGATTCATCAAGCTATTGAACAAAAAGGGACAAGTCCTATGGTTGAGTTATTCAAAGATAGGATAGAATTTTCAAATGCAGGTTCGCCATTGGTTTCGATAGACCGCATTGTTGATACAGTTCCGATTTCAAGAAATGAAAATCTTGCAGGATTTATGCACAAATGTGGGATTTGTGAAGAAAGAGGAAGTGGTTTTGATAAGATAGTATATGCGACAAGTAAGAATTCTATGCTTGCTCCTAAAATCGAAAATCAAAGTGATAAATTCACAAAAGTAACTCTCTATTTGAAAGCTCCTTTTGACTTGATTAGTAAAGAAGATAGAATAAGAACTTGTTATATGCAGGCTTGCTTTGTCTATGTCAATGGAGAGAGCATAACGAATAATTCGCTCAGAGAATTATTTGATATAAGTGATAAAGATAAATATAAAGCATCGAGGATAATTAAAGATACATTAGAAGCCAAACTTATTAAGCCAGTTGATGAAAATACAGCTCCGAGATATATGAAGTATATTCCTTTTTGGGCTTGATTTAAGTTGCAGTAAGTTGCAAAATCGTGATTTATGCAGTATGAATGGGAGATAAAACCTAGTAAAATAAGGATTTTTAGTAAGTCAAAACAGAAAAATTAAGTTGCAGTAAGTTGCAGCACATAGAATTTAAAGGTGATTAGAGTAAAATCTAACCACCTTTTTTGTTTGGAAAAAAGAAGGAGGTAAAAATGCGAATAAATGATTTTCATAACATTTTGGAGCTTGTAAAACAAGATGTGCTTCAAAGTGAAGCAGAATATCTGAAGCTACTAAAGGTTGTCGGAAACAATCAGAGATATGACTTTAGAAGTCAGCTTAGTATCTATGATAGAAATCCTGAGGCGACAGCCTGTGCCAAGTTCGACTATTGGAGGGAACGATTTAACCGTACCGTTATGAGAGGTAAAAAGGGTATCCCAATTTTGGAGGACTACGGCACATACAAGAAGGTGGACTATATCTTTGATATAAGCCAGACGGTTTCAAGAAACAGGGATGTCAATGAGGTCAATCTTTGGAGATTTGATAAGGAAGCTCATAGGGATGTCTTAAAGGAAATGATAACAAGTGAGGGATATGAGGAAAGCGAAAGTACCCTTGAAAATATATTATCTTTAAGCAGGCTTTACGGTGATGAAAAGATAGACAGTCTTATGAATGAGCATAGAATAGCTGATGAGGATAGAATATCCTTTACCAAGTTTGTAAGGGATTCGGTAAACTATGCGGTAGCGTCAAGATTTAAGTTAGATTATCCGATAGATTATGAGCTTTTAAGAGAGAATTTTCAAAGACTTGACAGCATATCTCTAATGAGTCTTGGTGAAAGCGTATCGGATATTAGCGGAAAGATTATTGATGCGACCATTCAAAAAAGCAAAGAACTTGAGCTTCAAAAAGAAGTTTTAAGAGGAAAAGAAGCAGGATATAATAGGATTAAAGAAGAATTAGAGGAGGTAGAAGAAAATGTACTTCGACGAGATGATCAGGAAAGAAATGAAAACGAGCGAGTTCTCCGAAATGGAGAGTACGGACGAGATAATAGAGAAAATCAGGGAGAATACGCTAAACAGCTTGGAGGAACAGATAGATTTCATGATGGAATATCCGAATCCGACCTACGCAGTGATGAGGCTGAATTACCTTTCACAGAGCGAGGAGCAGAGCCACTTCGAGATGCTTTTAGATCTATACAAGGAGAAGAAACTGACAGGACACTTGATGAATATTCAGAAACAAGCGATAGAATTTATGAGAACGGAGAAGCCGAAATTGATGGTGGCTTGGAAGATAGAGGGCGAGAACGATCCACAGTATGGGGCGATGATTTCAGCTCTGAAGGAAATGATAATCAAGGAAGTAGTGGAAATTTAAAAGATAATACTAATTTAGAGTTAAAAGAAGCTGAAAAGGCTTCTTTTTCTTTACCTGAAAATTCGTATGGACAGATGAGGCTCACCATTCCGTTAACTCAGAGGGATATAGATACTGTTCTTATTAACGGAGGAAATCACGATGGAAGTAGACTCCCTGTTATCGCTGAGTTTTCTAAAGGAAAAAGTAATGAAGAATTAGGAGAATACCTAAAAGATATATTTAGAGGCGGGAATGGATTTTACATTGATGAAAGAGAAGTATCTTCCTGGTATTCGGATAAAGGCATTCATTTAGCTTACGGAACATCGGCAAGAGAAGATGATACGCAGGTTTTAAGCTGGAATGATGTTGCAAGTAGGATAAATGAACTTCTTAATAGCGGGGAATTTGCCACAAATGTAGAGCTTTCTGAAGCACATGACTATGAAAGAGATCGGATTTCAGAATCCCTATGGTATCTATCTCACGATTTAAGTGAAGAAGGAAAAAAACAAGGATATTTTGAACTTTTTGAAAGAGGCGGGGGCTTTCCGGAAGAAACGAAAAGATTATCTGAAGCATTAAAAAATCCTGAATATCTGAAAGAAACAATCAGAGAATACGAAAGATTTTTAGAGGGATACAAAGAAAACAGAGATGTACTAAGGTTTCATTATCACAAGGTTGATAGCCTTTATCAGGGACTCAAGGAACTTGAGCTGCCACGAAAGGAATACAGTACCAATTTGACGGAACTTCCGAAGGTAAAGCCTTTTATTACAGAAGATGAAGTCCTTGAAAGCCTTTCAAGAGGAAGCGGCGTTGATAGAGGAAAAGAACGAATCACCAAGTTTTTTAAAGAAAATCATACGCTTCAAGAAAAAGCGAATTTCTTAAAAGACGAATATGGAATTGGAGGACATTCCCATGCGGTTTCAGGGGCAATGGGAAGTAATGAATGGCACGATGCAAAGGGACTTAAATTACAGAAAAAGGATTGTAAAGATGTGTTTCTTACTTGGACAAGTGTTGCAAAGCATGTTGATGAGCTACTTTCTAAAAATCTCTATCTTGAAGAAAAAGAAACAGGAAATAAGGCAGAAATAGAAAAAACAAAAGAACCACAATATTATTCTAAAAGTGATCCTGAGAACTTAGTGACCGATGAAATGCTTGAAAGAGTGCCGGAGCTTTACGCACAGGAGGATGTAACTTTAGCGGATAAACAGGTTCATGCTGCATATATTATTCCTTTCCGTTCAAATTGGACTTGGTATATGACGGAGTATGACAGGGAAAGCGGTGATGCCTTTGGACTTGTGCTTGGGATTGAGCCTGAATGGGGATATTTTAATCTTGAGGAGCTGAAAGAACTAAACGCACAAAGGCTTATTTTAGAAGATTTTCCAAAGACCTTTAGAGAACTTAAAGACAGTGAGCTTAAAAAGCAGATGGATGAGCAGGAGCTTCAGTTTGTCTTTAATGGAGAACTTAGCTTTGAAGATAAAGTAGAGCTTGAAGCACCTGAAGAAACAGAAGAAGCTATAAAGCATGACACAGTTCAAGCTACCTTATTTGATTACCTCAAAGAAAGAGAAGAAGTAGAACTGAATGAAAAAGAGGACAGCCTTTTAGAAGAGTTTGCAGTTAAAGCAGGCGATACAGTCTATTTTCATCATGAAGAATACAAAGTAAGAGAAATTTCTAAAAATGAAATCACAGGAAGAAATGACTTGTGGCTTGATCCTGTAAGACAAGGCAATCATCAAATTCCGATTGTAGCCTTTATAGATAATGAGGATCTTCTGAAGCAGATAAGCCTTGAAAGACCGAACTTTATTGTTGGAGATGAAGTTAGATACAAAGATAAAGACTATACCATCACACGCTTTGATGATATGGGAAATAACCTAAAGACTGTAACAGTTAAAGATAATACAGAATATCTTGGCGGTATGATAACAGGCTCCGATGTCATTCCTTATCGTCTGGAAAGCGACCTTGAGAGGGTATTTCAAAATCAAAGATATAAACAGCCAGAGCAGACTACTGAAGAAACTCAAATAAGGAAAGGGGAAGCTCATAACTTCAAAATTACGGAAGAAACGCTCATGGACAAGTTATCTCCAAGTGAAAGGTTAAATAATAACCTTGAAGCAATCTCTATGCTGAGTCGCATTGAAAGCGGACAAAGAGAGCTTGACAGTACAGCTCAGGAAGTTTTAGCGAAGTATGTAGGCTGGGGTGGACTTGCTGATGTATTCGATGAAGAAAAAGGTGGACAGTGGAAAAAAGCGAAGAGCTTTCTAAAGGAGAACTTATCACAGGCAGAATACGAAGCTGCAAGAGAATCTACTTTAACGAGCTTTTATACACCGAAAACAGTCATTGACGGAATATATAAGACGCTTTCGGATATGGGATTTAAACAGGGAAACATTTTAGAGCCAAGTATGGGAATAGGAAACTTTATAGGCAATATCCCTGATAAAATGAGTAAGTCAAAGTTTTATGGTGTAGAGCTCGATTCGGTAAGCGGTCGAATTGGAAAACTACTATACCCTGAAAGTGATATACAGATTAAAGGACTTGAAGAAACCTCTTTTTCCAATAACTTCTTCGATGCAATTATCGGTAATGTTCCATTTGGAGAATATAAGGTAAATGACAGGGAGTATAACAAAAATAATTTCCTTATCCACGATTATTTCTTTGCAAAGTCCATTGATAAAGTAAGAAACGGCGGTATTATCGCCTTTATCACATCAAGTGGAACGATGGATAAAAAGGACGAAAGTGTTAGACGCTATCTTGCAGCAAGAGCCGAGTTTTTAGGGGCGATAAGGCTTCCGAACGATACCTTTAAGGGCGTAGCCGGAACAGAAGTAACCTCTGATATTATCTTCCTAAAGAAAAGGGACAGTATCAGAGAAAGAGATGAGGACTGGATTCACCTTGCTGAAGATGAAAACGGGCTTTTATATAACAAATACTTTGTTGATCATCCTGAACAGGTACTCGGCACAATGCGTGAAGTGTCAGGAAGATTTGGCAAGACACTTACTTGTGAACCAATTGCATATTTAGGTGCAGAAATAAATATGGCTTCTCTAAAGGATAGACTTGAGATTGCGGGAGAAAGAATTTCAAAAGATGCAAGGTATGAAGAAATAGAGCTTTTAGATGATGAAATTACTTCAGTTCCTGCAACCGATGATGTTAAAAACTTCTCATATACCGTTATTGACGATGAAGTCTATTACAGAGAAAACTCTCTTTTTATAAAGAAGGAAGTAACGGACAAAAACAAGGAAAAGATTAAGGACTATCTTGAGTTAAATGCTGCCTTAAAGGATCTTATTTATAAACAGAAAGAAGATTTTTCTGAGGATGAGGTAAAGAAGGCTCAGGAAAAGCTGAATGAAGTCTATGACAACTTTTCTAATAAGCATGGCTTTGTAAATAACCTAAGTAATACCAGAGCCTTAAAAGAGGACAGTAACTTCCCGCTTGTTTCTTCCATTGAAATCCTTGATGAAGAAGAAAACTTCAAGGCAAAGGGGGATATTTTTTCAAAAAGAACCATTACAAAAGCCAAAGTCATAGACCATGTGGATACTTCTTTGGAAGCTCTTGTATTATCGGTGTCTGAAAAAGGATATGTGGATTTTGAGTATATGGGAAGCCTTACAGATAAAGACAGACAGACTTTGATAGAAGAACTTAGAAGAGAAATCTATCTAAACATCAGAGAAGAACAAAACTTTTATAGACCATTATCTTTTAATCTTGAAGATGGAGATTTACCTTTTGCCTGTGCAAACGGCAGTAATTCATATAAGTACGGCTATGTAACAAAGGATGAGTACCTAAGCGGAAATATCAGAGATAAGATTGCTATTGTAGACAGCTACCTTGCAAAGCTAAGACAAACCGAGAGAGAGTTGCCTCATCTTGGCTATGCGGAAGATGGCAAAGAAAAAGAACTGATAAGCTATGAGATGAACCGTTTGGAATACCAAAAGGCAGAGCTTACCAAAGTATTACCGAAAGAACTGGAAGCAAGTGAGATCAGCGTTCGTCTTGGTGCTACTTGGATACCGATTAAGGATATTGAAAAATTTATCTTTGAAACGCTTAGAACTCCGGGATATACCAAATGGGATATTAAGGTTAAGTTTTCAAACCTCACAAGTGAATGGAATGTAGAAGGAAAGAGCAGGGACAGAGGAAATGACCTTGCAGAGATGACCTACGGCACCTCAAGGGTAAACGGATATAAGCTGATTGAAGATGCACTGAACTTAAAAGAAACAAAGGTCTTTGACCAGATTGTAAATCCGGACGGCTCAAAAACTTCTGTGCTAAATAAAAAAGAAACATTACTTGCAGGACAGAAACAGGAGCTTCTAAAAGAAGAGTTTAAGAACTGGATATTTAGCGATCAGGAAAGAAGAAGCAGACTTGTAAAGCTCTATAATGAGCGTTTTAACTCTATCCGTAACAGAGAATATGACGGCAGCAACCTTTCTTTTGAGGGAATGACCACAGAAATTGATTTAAGACCTCATCAAAGAAATGCCATAGCAAGAAGCCTTTATGGAGGAAATACCCTCCTTGCCCATGTGGTAGGTAGCGGTAAGACCTTTGAAATGGTAGCTTCCGCAATGGAAAGTAAAAGACTTGGAATGTGCAGTAAATCACTCTTTGTTGTTCCGAATCACTTGACAGGACAAATCGGCAGAGAGTTTATGCAGCTATATCCATCGGCGAACATTATGGTTGCAGATAAGAAAGACTTTGAGCCGAAAAACAGAAAAAGATTTATCGGTAAAATTGCCACAGGCGAGTACGATGCCGTTGTAATTGGGCATACGCAGTTTGAAAAAATCCCGATGAGTAAGGAATATCAGGAGAAGCATATTCAGGATCAGATTGATGAAATCATAAACTATGTTGAAGAATATAAGCATGACAGAAATCAGAATTTTACGGTAAAGCAGCTTGAAAAGACAAAAAAGAAACTTGAAACAAGGCTTGAAAAGTTAAACGATGATTTTAAGAAAGATGATGTCATAACCTTTGAGGAATTAGGTGTAGATAAGCTCTTTATCGACGAAGCACACAACTACAAAAATCTCTACCTTTACACAAAAATGAGAAATGTAGCAGGTATCGGGCAGTCTGAAGCCTTTAAGTCCTCCGATATGTTTATGAAGTGCCGTTATATGGACGAGATGGCAAATGGAAAAGGTATTGTCTTTGCCACAGGAACGCCTGTATCAAATTCAATGACTGAACTTTATACCATGCAGCGTTATCTTCAGTATGAAAGCCTAAAGAAGAATCACTTGGAGCATTTTGACTCTTGGGCTTCTACCTTTGGCGAAACGCAGTCAGCCTTTGAGCTTTCTCCTGAAGGAACAGGGTATAGAGTAAAAACTCGTTTTTCCAAGTTCTATAACTTGCCTGAACTAATGTCGATGTTTAAGGAAGTTGCGGACATTCAGACAGCGGATATGCTAAATCTTCCAACACCTGAGGCACACTATGAAGTTATTAAGACCTTGCCAAGTGAGGAGCAAAAGGAAATCCTAAAGAGCCTTTCTGAAAGAGCTGATGATGTAAGAAATAAGGTTGTAGAGCCAGATGTTGATAATATGCTTAAGATTACCAACGACGGTAAGAAACTTGCCTTAGATCAGCGTTTGATAAATCCTCTTCTTCCTGATAATCCTGACAGCAAGGTCAATGTGTGCGTGAAAAATGTCTTTGCCATTTGGGATAAGACAAAAGAAAATAAGTCCACACAGCTTCTTTTCTCCGATATGTCAACTCCAAAAGGAGATGGAGAGTTTAATATTTACGATGATATTAGAGAAAAACTGGTGGCAATGGGAATACCGAAAGAAGAAATCGCCTTTATCCATGAAGCAAATTCTGATAAGCAAAAGGATGAACTCTTTGCAAAGGTAAGAAAAGGCGAGATTCGTATTTTAATGGGTTCTACACAGAAAATGGGAGCCGGAACGAATGTGCAAAACAAGCTGATTGCACTTCATGATTTAGATGTTCCATGGCGTCCTGCCGACTTAGAGCAAAGAGCAGGTAGAATTGTCAGACAAGGCAATGAAAACAAAGAAGTGAATATCTATCGTTATGTTACGGAGAATACCTTTGATGCATATTTGTGGCAGACCATAGAGAATAAGCAGAAGTTCATTTCTCAGATTATGACAAGTAAAACACCTGTCAGAGTGGCAGAAGATGTGGACGAAAGCAGCTTAAACTATGCAGAGATTAAAGCCCTTGCTACAGGTGATCCGAAAATCAAGGAAAAAATGGATCTGGATAATGAGGTTACAAAACTTAAAATGCTTGAAACAAACTATAAGTCCAACCGTTACAGATTAGAGGATAAGGTTGCTAAAAACTATCCGGAAGAAATAGAAAGGACGGAAAAGTTGATTGAAGCTGTCAAGAAAGACATATCAGAGGTTGAGCCGAAAGCGGAAGGTGAGGAAAAGTTTACTTCAATCACTATAAATGGCGAGAAAATTATAGATAAAAAGATAGCCGGAGAAAAGTTCCTTGAAGCCATTTCTAAAGTAAAAATCAATGAAAGCAAAGTCATTGGTAAGTATCGAAATATGGACTTGGAGGTCAGTTATAACTTCTTTACCAACAATCATAATTTCAGCTTAAACGGTGCAGCAAAGCATTCTGGAGAGCTTGGAACAAGTGCGGACGGAAATATCATAAGACTGGACAATGCTCTTGAGAAAATGCCTGAGAAATTAAAAAGGCTTGAAGAAAAACTCATCAGCACCAAAGAACAGCTTGAAAATGCCAAAGAAGAATTAAAAAAGCCTTTTGAAAAAGCCGATGAGCTGAAAAGTAAGGTATTAAGACTTGCAGAACTGAATAAGCTCCTTGATATGGGAGAAGTGGAAGAAAAGAGAAATGATAATCCGCTTATAGAAGATGTAAAAAGAGCAATCATTGACTTCTGTAATAGAGAGTACGAAGAAAATCATAGCTATGATGAATTTAATACCTTGTATCCTGATTTGAAGCATATAGGCATCGCCTATACCAATACACCCGATGAAAGGCATGGTATTCAGTATGAACTGAATTTAGAGGATTATACATGGACTCAGTATATTGATGATACACCAATCAAAACCGAGAGCTTTGATTATGAAAACAAGGGAGAAAATGAAGCTCTAAAGAACATGAAAAATGAGATTGAGCTGTCTACCTTTAGTGATTTGGTCTATGTAGATTCGGACGATTTAAGGGCAGCACTTGGACTTGATATTGACGATGAAGGGAACTTCTACGATCCTCTTTATAAAGATATGGATAATGACGGCATTCCGGATAGATATGACAATGACTTTAAGGACAGTGATTACTTTGAATCAACCTATGATGTGGAGGATAATCTTCACACAAAAGAGGAAACTTTTCAAAGAACGGAAGATAAACCGTCTATTTTAGGACAGATCAGAGCATTTCAGACGCAGGAAAAATCGGAGAGCAGACAGGAATCGAAAGAACAGCAATATGAACAATATGCAAGATAAGGGAGCGAACAGCTCCCTTTTACCATGAAAGGAGATAAAAACATGGATTACAAAACAATAAGGGATAGAATTGAAGATATGGTAAATGATAACCATAAGGACTTCGTAAAAGCGGTTATCAGCATGGAAAAAGGCATCAATGATGAGAGTGCCTTGGATAAGCTATATGATGCTTATATGGCAAATGATACCATCAATCTGCTTCATGAAGATTTCGACTATATGATTGAAGATTTAAGAGAACAGGGACAGATAAAAGACCTTCCTTATGTTCAGAAAGAGAAAGATAATCTTGTCAATATTGTTGGAAATATTGTGGGAAAGGTCGATGTAGTTGAAAGGGAAAATAAGAACGGAGAAGCCTTTAAGGTGGCAAATTTCTCTGTTGTTTCTAAAGATGATGAGGGGAATAAGGTATATCATAATTGCTCCGCATATGGAGAAAAGAGTGATATTCCAAAGTACTTTAAGCAGGGAGATTTTGTTAAGCTCTTTGGGCAGATCAGAACCTCCATTGATGATAACGGCAAGGAACATACTAACATCAGGATACTTTCTTCAAAGCTCTTAAAAGCAAAGGAACAGATGAAAGTACAAGAAGAAAAGAAAGAGTCCGTCCTCGGAGCAATCAAGAAGTTTAAGGCGGAAGAAAAAGCAAAGCCTACGGAAAAGAAAGAAGCTTCCAAAGAAGCTGAAAGATAAGGAATTGTCGGTGTGGTCTTCGGGCTGCACCGGCTCTTTTTTATTTTGGGAAAAGAAGAGATAAAGATTATCTCTCCATCTCCTTACCCATATAGATTCCGTAATTTTTGCGTATCTTGTAAAGCTCGTCCATAGTGGATTTTGAGGAAGAATACTCTTGCATAAGGGTATTCTTTTTTTCTTGTAATTTATCAAGCTCAGCTAAAATATCCTTTGAATTTGGGAGCTTGGAATAAGATTTTTTAAGCTCTGAGAGAGCATTTTCATATAGGGTAATCTGAGCTTTGTACT
>ERZ773197.2274-NODE-2274-length-12313-cov-13.623593_pt1 | contig 12313 bp, 13 predicted proteins | sample MGYA00580999_ERZ773197 | MGnify/ENA primary metagenome ERZ773197 (study PRJEB29015, sample SAMEA2738166) | human oral metagenome | biome: human oral; feature: human-associated habitat; material: saliva | place: China | collected 2185 ...
CGTCCTCATCCTTGACGCCGAGCACCTTCGCGCTCTTCACGATGGATATGCCGCGCTCTTCAAGCACTTTCTCCACGCAGGCAACGATTTCCTTATCCTCACGCGGAATAAATTCCGCCGTATCCTGCACGACCGTGACATCGGAGCCGAAATTTGCATAGTAGGATGCAAACTCCAAACCGATATAGCCGCCGCCAATGATGACAAGCTTTTCAGGCAGCTCGTCAAGCTCCATCATTCCCTCGCTCGTACAGACATGCGCACTCTCGAACGCTCGACAAGCGCGACGGACTCGCCGCGCTTTGCCAGAAGCCCCGCCAAAGTCTTGCCCGCCTTGCCGAAGCCAAGTATCAAATTCTGGTATTCTTTCGTTTCCTGCATGATGATCCTCCTTATTCATATATAAAAAATACGCATAAATGCGTAGTAAAACAGTACCATGCGCATCATGACAGGAGAAAGAGATCCGTGCCCTTCACCTCTCCCACACCCTCGTCTCGACCGCTCCCATGCCGAGTGCCGTCTTGATGCCAATACCGACGAAAGGCGCGAAAGAAAACAACATTCCCAAAATCCGCCGCATGCCGTCCGTGCCGAAAAACCGCACGTGCATCGTGCCGCAAAAGCCACGAATCGTATGACCTTCGATAGAAAAAGGAACGGAACGAAGCGCGTATTTAGAAAGCTGACAGGCCAACGCCATCCGCTCCGTCAAATCCTCGTCATAGAGATAAATTTCCTTGGCAAAGCGGTTCCATCGCATCAAAAGGCTCTGACAAATCAAGAAGAAATCCGGCAGCATCACATAGCGCCCCTCGCGCTTGAACGAGGTCGGCGTGCAAAAGGAAAGCTCCGCCCCCTTGGGCGGCGTCTCCTGCAAGAAGAACGTATCGGCAATCTCCTCAAAAGAGCTTTCCGCCAACAACTTTCGCTCGCTCAGACGCACCTCGTACCCCTTCTGCCGCAGAAATATGCCATCTCCTTGCCGCAAGGCCTCCCCGATCGCCTCGCCCGCCGCGTCCCCCACGACGCCGATGCGCCAGCGGGCGAAGCCGCCCTCCTTGTCCCACAATACACTCTGGCTGTAGGGGCGCATATCCTGCTCGTGCAGCATCGCCGCCAAATCCTTCGGCAGCCGCTCCATCAAGGCGCCGTGCAGCAGAGAGCCGAAAGAAGCCGCCGCACGCTCGCCCTCGGGCAGAAAGAGTGCCGTCTCGAAAAGACGCATCATCTCTGCACCTCCTGCATACGGCAAAGCCCCAAGATCCATACATCGCAATCCTCACGCGCCATCTTCAGCGTGCGCGGCGAGAGCCTTGCATCGAGCAGTCGGTGATCGTGCGCCGGCGTTTTCCTTCTCGCGGCACGATCCCATTCCGTAAACTTCTCATCGAGATACCCTGCAATAAAACGCCGCGCCTCCTCCTCGCTCGGCGCAAGCGCATGGACGAGCGTCTTGCTGAAAAAACCCGTGCCGCCGCCCAAAAGGCAGCCCGCCTCCTGCGCTTCCTCGAAAAGCGGGCGATACTCCCTGTCAAACGTCCTCTCTTGCAGCCGCAAACCTTCGCGCGTGAAATTGCGCATCATATCGACGATTTCCTCCAACGAAGAAATCCCCAGCGTCCGCAGCATGGAACGATCCACCGTAATAGAAAAGCGCAGCCTGCGTCCTGCGGGCAGGCACTCGCGGAAAAGCGAAATCTTGTTTTCCCCCGCCTCGCCCTGCCGCGTCTTCGTCGTCAGATCGACCTTCTGCAGCACGATCGTTTCGCTCTCCCCTGCGACGCAGACAGCATCACTGACGCGAAGCCCGCGCAAAGCGCTCGTGACGGCATCGCCCGCACGCGTATTCGGCAGCTCCAGCGTATGAAGCGCTGTCTGCTCAAGACGCGCCATCGTCCGATTCCACAACCTTTGTTTTTCATGCAGTGCGCCTCGCGCCCCTGCGATTTCCTGCCAGAACCCGCGAAAACGCTGCGGCTCCTTCCCGATGACGCCATGGAGCAGACCCGTGCGCAGCGCACCCTTGATCGCGCTGCCCGGAATGTACGGCGCACCGTCCAGCAAGGCAGTCTGGCAGGAAATATCGTTGAGCGTGTTCCTGCGATCGCGCTCCGCCGTCAAGGTCGCGGCACGTGCCTTGCGCGACGCCAAGGAGCGCAGCTCCGCCTCGCTCGCCCCCGTGCCAAGAAGCCATTCCCAAAGGCTTTTCCGTTGGAAATCCCTGCGCTCGACATAGCCGGCGAAACTGTCCGTCAAAGAATGTTTCTCCAGAAACGCGATCCACTTCGACTCGTCAAGAAAGTGCACCTCGTGCCGCTTGTGGTCGTACAGATACTCAAACGCCATGAGCTTTTCGCCCGAGCCGATATGCAAAGGAGCGATGCACTCCAATTCATACTCCTTGCGGAAAAGATCGCTCATCTTCATACCGTCACCCCCGCGTAGAGTCCCAAGCCATAGCGCCATACGGCATGACCGTCGCACTCGCCGAGGTCGGCGATCGTGCCTTCGAGTCGCTCCGAAAAGCACGAGCCGGCATCGAGAAGATAGATGCTCGCCTTCTTCTTCGTCGCGCCGCGCGGCGCTGTGATGAAGCCGCCGCTTCGCCGCAGGCGATACTGCCCCGTCCGAACGACAGCGAGCGAAGCATCATCCGGCAATACAGAAGAAAGCGTCATCTGCCACGGCGCCCCCTTCGCCTCCAACATGGCAAAGAGCGCTGCATCGTCCGCATATACGCCCGCCTCATCGAGAAAGATGACGTCCTCCGCCAAGTGAAACTTTCCATAGCCGCTGCTGCGCTTGCCGCCGATTCCTGCGCAGCCGAGCCAAAGCAAAAGCTCCTGCATCCAGTCCGCATCCGCTTCATCCTCTGCATAGACGAGAAGATACAGTCCCGCATCTGCATAGAAATCAAACTGCCCCACGTAATACGGCAGCGGCTCCTCGCCACGGCAGTTCACGCGCTGGCGCAAGGACGCCGCGCCGAACTCCGCCGCCTCGTCGAAAGGCGCACCGCACTTCGCCGCCTCGACATATTCCTTCATGCGGCTCGCGCGGACGTACTTCAGCCGCTTCTTTTTCTTGCGCTCGCTCGCCAGGCGGCAAGCCTCGTCATAGCCCTCCGGCTCCTGCGTCAGCCCATTCAGCGCCCACAGTAAGGGACGCGGCAAAAAGAACTGCATCTCATCCTCCCCGTCCCTATGCCACGGCAAAAGATCGGAAAAAAGCAGCTTCCCCGCCTTGACGAGCGCGGCGAGTCTTTTCAAGCCCGTCCATTCGCCCGCTGCGGCAAGTTCGCTGCAAAGCGCGCTGAAAAAGACGTCCGACGTGTATTCCATGCCCGCCTGCTCCAACCTGCCGCCATGTCCCGCCTGCCCGAAATGCACGGGCGTGTCGAAAGCCAAAGGATAAATTGCATAGCTCACGCCGATCGTCCACCCTTCGCGAGCAGCACTTCGATGCGACGCAGCTTTTCATCGTCGAGCGCAGGCCTCTCCCCCAAGGAAAAACACGACGCCGAAAAATCACGCAGCGATACGCGCCCGTAGCCGCGCGAACCGTGGCCGCCCAGATAGTCCATCTGCAAAAGCTGCAAACCCTGCGCCAGAAGCTCCATGTCCTCCATCAACTCTTCTTCACTCTCGATGTTGTAGACGAGACGAAAATCGAACTCCGCCCCCGCAGGCACGCGCTCGATCTGGCGCGGATTCGCCCCCGCCGTCAGGCGATCGATGGCGTTCTCCCACTTGATCTCACCGATATACGTATCAAGCTCCATCGCATTGAATCGTGCGAAGGAATCCTCCGTCATGCGAATGTCATAAAACTGCAGCCGCGCTGGCCTGCCGCCCGCACTGCCCTTCGCCGCCGAGCCGAACAGGCGGCAGATCTCCTCCGCATCGTCCTCAATCTTATTGAGAAAATACCCGTCGGCAAAACTCCGTGCCAACAGCGTGCGCACCTTTCCTTTCAAGGAACTGCCCGGCAAAATCGGCTGCTTCGTCAGAGGATCGCGCAAAAAAGGACTGTCCACCGCCCCGATCGGCGCGAAGTCCGATGAAGCCCCGATATGAAGCCCCGTCTCGACGCGAAGCAGCGCCCGCAGATCCAGCTTGCCCCTCAACGCCTTCTGATTCGTTTCCTGCTGCCCCATGCTCAGTCTCTCCCTCCGTAGAACTTATGGTATGCGACGAGCGCCTCCATGAAATGCGCGAACTCCTCGTACTTCTTCATATCCATGCCAATCGCCTCGATACGCTCCTTCAAGCGCGCCTTTTCCGCGAAATCCCCCACCGTTGCACGATACCTCGCCGCCTGATAAGCAAGCTTGACCTTCAGATACCTGACCTCGGAAGCAAGCGCGCTGTCCAAGATTTCCGTCTGCCCGCTTTGCGTGCGGTAGACGGCAACCTTGTTCGTCAGCGCGTTGACCGCCGCCAAAAACTTGCGAATCTGACTCTTCGTCAGTTGGATCTGCTCGCGACCCTGCCTGTCCGACCTGCGATTCAAAGACTTGACGACAGCCTCCGCTTCTCCTGCGATGTCGCGGACCGCCTCCTGCACCCTTCTCGTTTCAACCATCTGTCCTCGCTCCCTTTTCCCGTATGCTGTAAATGACGAACTGCAAAGCCGTCGAAAGCTCCTGCCTGTCCTTCGTATTCTTGTACCACTCGTAGAGCTGCCTGCGAATCCTCCTGTATGCCTCCTGCGACTCAGCCCCCTCTCCGGGATCGAGCCGCGCAAGCACATAGGCGAAACGTGCGAGCTGCACCGACTTTCTGTCCGCCTCCAAGAGATCCAAGAGGCGGTACGCCGCGCTCTTGCCCAATCGCACGAGACCGCCCGCTCTCGCATCGCCAAAAGAAAAATTCTGCCGCAAGAACGCCACCTTCGTGCCGCAGACGCCGTCGATGAAATCATCCCAGCCATAGACCTGCGCACTTTCCTTTGCCGCGCCCGCGCCGCGCTCCTCCGAAATCGTGCCGAAGAGAGCCACCGCATCCTTCTCGGGGCGGCTCTTCGCCAGCGATTCCAGCTCACCCGCCTTGCGCGCCATCGCGGCAACCGGGCACTTGTCCTTGAAAAAGCCGATGCCCGCCGAAAAATGCAGCCGTCCGCTCGTAAATCGCTGAAACGCCCGCCGCAGATCGACAGCAAGCTCCACGACCTCGTCCCATGCACCGAGCAGGAAGATATCGTCGCCGCCCGAATAGACGATGTGGATGTCGCGCTCCTTCTTCTTCTCCCTGCCAAAAAGCGAAAACTTCTCCGCCCCGCTCTCATTGACTCCATTGACCTCGCCACGGCACAGCGCGTTGATATAGTGCTTGAAGAAAAGCGACAGCTGGCGCGACAAGACCGCCGTGCGTGTCAACGTCGCATACTTCGCCGGAAAACCCGCGCGAAACGCCGCGCCGAGATTGTCCACGTCGGCACGCAGCACGCCCAAGCGGCGGATGCCCGAGCCATCTGCCGTGCCGCCCGCAAGTTCCGCAAGCTCCGTGAACTCCATGACCCTGCCATCCCTGCGTGCCGTATAATCGCCGAGCCACAGATGCGTCGCCAGACTCTCGCCCGTATACACCTTGTTCTTGACATAAAGACGCTCTGCATCATACGGCAAATTTTCGACGCCCGCCAAAGACTCTGCCGAAAGATACAATTCGCGCCCCAACCCCGGCAAAGGCAACACTTCCTCATGCTTTGCCACCGAAACGCAAAAAACGTCCTCCTCCAAGATCCGCTGCCCGAAAAGATAGAGATTCGCACACATCGGGCAGGCGTCCGCTCCTTCCTCGTCGCGATAAGCCACAAGCTCCGTCGAAGACGTATGGCAAATGCTGCACTCACGCGCCGCATCGAGCAGACGATTGCACGAACTCGCAGGAGAAAAAAGATCAGCAAGCTGCGCTGGAGAATAGCGCGCCTGCTTCTGCCTCCAGCATATCGCTCAAACGCTGAAAGACAGCCTGCGTGCCATGCGTTCCTCCCTCCATACCCTCCGAAGATTCCATGCTCCCCGCACGAAACTCCTCACCTGCGCACGCCGTCCATGCCATCGCCAGATAAAGACCGTCGCCGAAGTGCTGCATCATCCAATCATTGATCGCCTCATGATACTTCGCGAGCACCCCCCGCACCTTCTCCGTATTCGGCAGCAAGAGATAGAAATGTCCGCCACCCGTATAGAGCAGAGCGCTGCGGCTCATCGAACAGGCAGTCAAGATCTCATCGGCAATATTTTCCAGCAAAATCTCCAGATAAAACGAGCGCCCTCGCAGGCTCTTCAAAGCCCCCTTCGAAGGAATCGCATAGATGAACGACTGGATGCCCGAAATATCTGCCGACACGAGCAGGTACATCTCCTCCTTGCGCATCGCGCGTCCGCCCTCGCCCGTCGTATGCTTCTTGTAGTCCGTGATGCCATGCGCCTGGAAATACTGCAACATCGCTGCGGCATACGCCGCCGTCAGGCGCACATGGTCGTAGAGGGAAATATCCGCTGCCTCGGCACGCGCCGTGCTCGATGGCACATAGCTCAAGATCGCTTCCAGCACGCGCAGAAGCTCATTGAGCTGCATATCGCTTGGCGAGCGGCGCAGGAAATTCGCCTCCAAATGCTGATAAAGCTCCTGATACTCGGCGACCGACACCCGCATGTCTGCCTGCTCACGCGGGAACTGCATCCCGCCCGCCTCGGTGAGACCGCGCAAATAAAACGCGTCCCGTCCTCCTTGTGACGACGAACTGCCAAAAAGATTGAACACGCTCTCCAAATTTGCCGTCGCTGAAAAACCGCCGCCGCCCTCCTCCAACGTGCAGCGATCGCTTGCCACCGCCAGATTGTCCGCCTCATATACGATGTAGCTGATGTCGTCCGCAGCCGCACGAAGAGTGCGCAAATCATCCGCATGATGATGGCGCACCGCACGCAGGATATCCGCATCTTCGTCACGCAAGAAGCGCACGAGAAACTTCGCCCCCGCTTCCGAATGCGTTTCCTGCGCCGGATTCGCACGCAAAACGAGCTTCCCTATATCATGAAGCAGCGCCGCCCGCTCCACGCGCTCACACAAATCATCCATAGCCTCATCTCCTCTCTTTGCCGAAATCATAAAGATTATATTAGAAATATTCCGTTTCTAAAGAAAATTTCCTGCTTGCCTTGCCATGACATGCCATCATAGATTTTTCTGCAATTTAAAGGAATCACTGATAAATTCAGCAATTCCTTTAAAAGACAATGACATCTTCGATATGACGATCCCCCACGCCCCACGAACGAACCGACGTATGATCCGCCAACAAATAAATACGCAAAGAATCCGTCTCCAAATCAATCAAGCGGCTCGTCTCCTCGACAAGCCGCTCATACTTTTTCTTGCTCAAAAACGCCTCAAAGGCAGACTTCTGAACACGGATGCCGTAGCGCTCGACACACGTGACCATGCGATTGCGCCGCTTGTTGTCCACAATGTCATAAATCACCAGCACGATGTAGCGCCGCTCGTCGGCGGCGATGAACTCCATCTCCTTATATTCCAGCGCCATATCCAGCTCCGTCATGCCGCTCACCTCACCGCAAAGAAATCGGCTCATAGATCTCTGCATTCTGCGCCATCAAAGCCTGCGCGTACTGTCCCGCCTGCTGCGAGAGACTATGGCGGTACGAATGCTTGCCCGGCCTGTACTGATTGACTGTCCGAAGCTTCCTCTCATACGCACGCAGGAAAATCCCTCGCCCTTCGCGCGTGAGGAAGATGCCCTCGCCATCGTCAGGCAACGGTGCAAAATGTTCGAGCTTGATCTCATGATGCTGCACGAGAGCAAGCACCATCGAATCGACGAGCACCGCTCGTCACTCCTCCATGAGATCCGACGCCAACGCAGGGTGACGGTTCTTCAAGGCATGGAGGAAACCAAAGTACGGATGCAGCCCCTCGTTGCTCAAAGCCGTATAGATGTCATACATCAAAAGCGTATAGCCAAGACTCAGCATCGCATTGAACGCATCCAAAGGCGGCCGCCTGCTGCAGCGCGAAAAAGAAAACTCCTCAGGCACGAGCCGCCCCAAAGCGCGGAAATACACCTTCGCAATGACGCCCTCATAGCCCATGAGCTGCTCGCTCGTCTCACACTGGAAAATATGCTTGCGCAAGGCAAGAATCTCCTCGATGTCCTTGCGAACCTCAGGAAGCTCCGCCCGACGATTGTAGCGGCGCAGGAGTGTCAGCTGGTTGTGCACCTTCGCTGCAATCGCCTTGCGCCCCAAAGCTAGATAAAAAGACGATCCCTTGAGCAAGATCTGCTGCTCCTGCCGAAAGACATGCACATGGCGCGTCGATTCAAGGCGACCGAAAAACACGCCCGACCGTGACAGCCATGTGACAGGAATGCCAAGGCGAAGAAGCTCCACCATCGCCTGTGAAGAAACCTGCACGCGATCGATCAGCGTCAGCCCTTCCAAGACCTCCTCGGGAATCTCCATGATGCACTCACGATTGCGACCGATAACGAAATTCCCGCCGCGCTTCTGAACATAAGCGCCCTCTTCCGTAATATAAACAAAACTCATGTCCACACCTCCAAGATCCACCATCCCCTTTCGGGGTTCGTGTTCTGAAATGAGGTGCTCGCCGAGGTCTACGTCGATTTCGGCATGTTTCCGTCCCCTTTCGGGGTTCACGTTCTGAAATTAAATGTGGTTTTTCTTATCCCACCACACTTCAGGCGTTTTAAACGTCGCACTTATCTGCGTATCACGCCCCGTGTGGGCGCGACCTGCCGCCTCTTCGGCCGCCAAGTGCTGCACATCATTTCAATCCACGCGCCCGCGTGGGGCGCGACGAACAACGTCGTCGTCGACATTATCGACTTCGGCATTTCAATCCACGCGCCCACGCGGGGCGCGACAGCTCATATCTCAATGTCAACTCCAGATTAGTCATTTCAATCCACGCGCCCACGCGGGGCGCGACGATGACCTTTACTGTGTTCGGGCCATTCCATGCGCATTTCAATCCACGCGCCCACGCGGGGCGCGACCCTCTCGTTGGTCTCATCGACGATCCCGATGCTGTCATTTCAATCCACGCGCCCACGCGGGGCGCGACCCAGAAGCGCAAGGCTACTTTGCCATGGCTGGCTGATTTCAATCCACGCGCCCGCGTGGGGCGCGACCGCCGCCGCCGCCCTCCTGCTTGCACGCAAGCAGATTTCAATCCACGCGCCCGCGTGGGGCGCGACTTCCCGCAAAAAGCGGGTTCGTGTCGTTCCGGGGATTTCAATCCACGCGCCCGCGTGGGGCGCGACGAATTTTCGCTTGCTCCTGGGGCTTCAATCCCTTATTTCAATCCACGCGCCCGCGTGGGGCGCGACGCTCTGATGTCAAGATATTTTTTGCAACAAATGCATTTCAATCCACGCGCCCGCGTGGGGCGCGACGTGCCGTCAATCCAGATACGGGATTGCGCGAGTGCATTTCAATCCACGCGCCCGCGTGGGGCGCGACTCACGCCCTTCTGTATGCCCCAGCACTCTTCACCATTTCAATCCACGCGCCCGCGTGGGGCGCGACAGGAGAGCAAAAAGGACAAGGAAGGGCGCAAGGTATTTCAATCCACGCGCCCGCGTGGGGCGCGACTTTGCCGATGCGCGGACGATCACGGCGCAGCAGCGATTTCAATCCACGCGCCCGCGTGGGGCGCGACCGGGGATCCCGATGCAGCAGGCGGCGACAAGGCATTTCAATCCACGCGCCCGCGTGGGGCGCGACGACAGCAGCGATAAGTATTGCAAGCTCTACGTGATTTCAATCCACGCGCCCGCGTGGGGCGCGACGCGCCGTTTACCTACGTCGTGCCGACGATGCGCGAATTTCAATCCACGCGCCCGCGTGGGGCGCGACACCACAAAATACTTGCCACTTATCTTTCCGTTGCATTTCAATCCACGCGCCCGCGTGGGGCGCGACGGCATGTTCGTCCCCGGCTCGGCATCGTCCACCGCATTTCAATCCACGCGCCCGCGTGGGGCGCGACTGTTGCCCTTGCGTGCACCGCGATATGACGGATAATTTCAATCCACGCGCCCGCGTGGGGCGCGACGTAATTCAGGAGTTCAATAATTTATCCAAAAAAATTTCAATCCACGCGCCCGCGTGGGGCGCGACGATCAAGAATGTTGTTGAACCCGCTCGACAAATCATTTCAATCCACGCGCCCGCGTGGGGCGCGACAAAAATCGAACAATCCCCTCGATCACGTCCGCGTATTTCAATCCACGCGCCCGCGTGGGGCGCGACGGGTTGAATTGGAGCCTGGAGTTGCACCAGCAGGCATTTCAATCCACGCGCCCGCGTGGGGCGCGACATTTTTTTCCATGCAGGGCGATTCTCTCGATTTAGATTTCAATCCACGCGCCCGCGTGGGGCGCGACAAGCGATGGGCAGCCTGCAACGGTCGGATGGGTATTTCAATCCACGCGCCCGCGTGGGGCGCGACCACGCCCCTTGTCGCACCATCTCCACACAGCACAATTTCAATCCACGCGCCCGCGTGGGGCGCGACATCGTTCGTTGTAGCAAACGCGCAGCAAGCCATAATTTCAATCCACGCGCCCGCGTGGGGCGCGACCACACGCAAACGTATTGTGTCGCACCCAATCGGAATTTCAATCCACGCGCCCGCGTGGGGCGCGACGAGTGTTCTCTACCCTTTCTTTGATGCCCCCCACATTTCAATCCACGCGCCCGCGTGGGGCGCGACAGGTCAACAGCGCACTTACTGAGATTCGCACATCATTTCAATCCACGCGCCCGCGTGGGGCGCGACGGCAAACTCTTAGGCGTGAATCCGGACGTTATGATTTCAATCCACGCGCCCGCGTGGGGCGCGACGTCGCTGGTCTCGACAACGAGATCGCCGTTGTCATTTCAATCCACGCGCCCGCGTGGGGCGCGACGCGGCAGGTTTACATCAACGAAAATCCGTACTATATTTCAATCCACGCGCCCGCGTGGGGCGCGACCCGACAAAGCAAGGTAGGCTTTTACAGAAAACTTATTTCAATCCACGCGCCCGCGTGGGGCGCGACTAAACGCGCAGAACATGGGATTGTTTTCCTTGATATTTCAATCCACGCGCCCGCGTGGGGCGCGACCTTGTCCACGGAGGAAGCGCGTGAAGCGTTGCAGATTTCAATCCACGCGCCCGCGTGGGGCGCGACTTGTTGTTTTTGTAATAATTGTTTGTGCAAAAAGATTTCAATCCACGCGCCCGCGTGGGGCGCGACTGCGCGTCGGTCGCGCATCGGGGCGCGAGTGACCATTTCAATCCACGCGCCCGCGTGGGGCGCGACTATCACTTTGCTAGACACATTCGCGCTCGTCGGGATTTCAATCCACGCGCCCGCGTGGGGCGCGACCACGCTTATTATCACAACGAAAGAACTTGCCAAATTTCAATCCACGCGCCCGCGTGGGGCGCGACACACTTCAAAGCGGCGGAACTCGACCACCGTCAAATTTCAATCCACGCGCCCGCGTGGGGCGCGACGAAAGAGGGGATATATCCCTTCTCGATGGCGACGATTTCAATCCACGCGCCCGCGTGGGGCGCGACCTCAAAGTATACAATGAATTCAATTTATCACCATATTTCAATCCACGCGCCCGCGTGGGGCGCGACTAACACCATCAATTGCTCTGTGGGGTGCTCCAAAATTTCAATCCACGCGCCCGCGTGGGGCGCGACGGAGCGCAAGCAGGAAGCCGCGCTTGCGACGGACATTTCAATCCACGCGCCCGCGTGGGGCGCGACTAGTGGCCCAATAAACGCACATGGGCCAAATGGATTTCAATCCACGCGCCCGCGTGGGGCGCGACGACTCAAATCACGTTCTGAAATCTCTTCATCTATAATTTCAATCCACGCGCCCGCGTGGGGCGCGACTGCTTATCCGTCAAACCCGTCATGCCGCCAAGCTGATTTCAATCCACGCGCCCGCGTGGGGCGCGACTAAAATATATAGGATAATAGTCATTATATAGTGAATTTCAATCCACGCGCCCGCGTGGGGCGCGACCTCAGCTTCACTAAAGTCAACTATCAACCTCACAATTTCAATCCACGCGCCCGCGTGGGGCGCGACTTTCTTCATTCTTATTCTGCGGCTGATGCTGCTTGATTTCAATCCACGCGCCCGCGTGGGGCGCGACTTTCTTCATTCTTATTCTGCGGCTGATGCTGCTTGATTTCAATCCACGCGCCCGCGTGGGGCGCGACTTTCTTCATTCTTATTCTGCGGC
>ERZ773197.2276-NODE-2276-length-12302-cov-3.628562_pt1 | contig 12302 bp, 9 predicted proteins | sample MGYA00580999_ERZ773197 | MGnify/ENA primary metagenome ERZ773197 (study PRJEB29015, sample SAMEA2738166) | human oral metagenome | biome: human oral; feature: human-associated habitat; material: saliva | place: China | collected 2185 ...
TTTTTGGGTTATTCCTATGTATCATGGAAGAACGAGCGCAAAACTCAATCACTATGATTCTCTAGACGTGTATTTGAACAAAGTATATACAGGGGATATAAAAAATGCAGATGAGTATTTTCAAAAGTTGACATATGAATCTTTTTTAGAGGTTCATTGTATGTCATGGTATAAAATATTAGATAATCCATTAAAAATATATAGATCAAAAGATAAGAGGGGTTGTATTGATGAAATACAACACATATATGATTTTTGGAATAAAAGAGCTAGTGAGATTACAAAAAAATATAGCCGTGAATTCTATGATTACTTTGAGGTTCTTGGATTAATAGATACGGCTAAAACTACAAATTAACGGTCATTACTTGACAAAGTTGTTGTAATAAAAATATTTAGACTATGATAAATGTTAGTTTATCTGTCTAATATCTTTTAACGATAACCTTATGCTATCATTAAAAGGTACGTGGATATGTTTCTGCATACAGATAAGACTATCTAATATACATAGTGATCACTCGTTTCATATTGAGTCTTTGGTTTTATTAACACGTAAATAAGGAGGCATTATGCCATTAAATGCAAAGCAACAAGAAGCAGTTGAATATCTGGATGGGCCACTCCTGGTATTGGCTGGCCCTGGTACTGGCAAAACACAGCTCCTTTCTAAAAAAGTTGAATACATTCTGCAAAATACTGACACTGATCCAAGTATGATTTTGTGTATTACTTACACAGAGGCCGGTGCTGAAAATATGAAAGAACGCTTGCGCAGCATGATTGGTCAAGCCGCTGACAAGGTTGATATTATGACTTTTCATGCCTTTGGTCAAAAAATTCTCGGTCTTTATAATCAGTTTGCTACAGAACCACAACGTAGCTTCACTGAACCCATCGAGGAGATTATTCAACTAAAAATTATTGAAGAATTGCAAGCAAATCTTCCTAACTCCTATTTACTAAAGTCTGAACAGAAGCAAAAAAATTTACTCAGTCTTATTGCTAAAATCAAAGTTTCAAAGGTTTCGCCGGAAGAGCTCAGAGCTATCGTTAAGCAAAACCAGCAAGATATCGAAATCCTAAACAAAGAACTTGCCCCCATCTTGCAGCATCTTCCAGATAAGGCCTCTGGCAAAAATGCCTATGCTAAACTAGCTGAAACCGTCTACCTCCCACTACTTAAAAAGCTTGGTGAACTCAAAACCGATCAACCAATTGTAGGTCGTATCTACTCTCTTTTTGATGTTTTTTATGAAAAAATTTATTCATTCATTGAAGAGCAAGCCAGCTCAGAAAAACCATCGGTAAAAAATATTAATAACTTTATTAAGAAGTATTTTTCAAAAGACAAAAATGGCATCTTTAAATTTTCCGAACTGGCTAGCAATCAGCGCCTCCTAGAACTAGCTGAACTCTATGAAAAGTATCAAAACTATCTTCAAGAACATGGATATTTTGACTTTAATGACATGATTGAAATGCCTATTAAATATCTTGAAGATGATATTGATTTTCGCCGCAAAATCGCTCAGAACTATCTATACATCATGGTTGATGAGTATCAAGATACGAACCCTTCACAAACTAGATTACTTGAATTAATCGCCGACGAGCAGGAGTCGCCTTCCGTAATGGCTGTTGGCGACGATGATCAATCAATCTTCGAATTCCAGGGAGCTAAAGCCAGTAGTCTTATTTATTTCAAAAATCATTTTAGCGCAAAAGTAATTGTTCTCACCGAGAACTATCGCTCTACGAGTGAGATTCTTCACTTCTCACGTAAAATTGCTGATCAGCTAGATGAGAGTTTCATTAAAAATGAAGCTATGCAACGTAGTCTTCATGCAGAAAATCAAGTGACTGAAGACCTCAAGAAAGAATTAACTTCCGTACGTAATCTCGACATCCTAAAAAATGACCCTGAGGACTACCTTTTTGAACAAATATTTTGTTCAAAGAACCAAGCAGGGAACGAAGACAAAGAATCTAATCAGCCGTCACAACTGAACAAATCTATTACTCAAAAAACTTTCATTGAAAGACATCAATTTATTAACCAAGACGCTGAATATAACTGGGTCGCCGGGCGAGTACATCAGCTCATCCAAGCTGGCACAAACCCTTCAGATATTGGTATTCTCTTTCCAAAGCATAAGTATGCCACTGCCTTAATTCCATATCTACGCAAATACCCCGAAATCGACCTCGCCTACGAACGCACCGAAAATATTTTAGAAAATGAACAAATCTATGAATTATTAACCCTCTGTAATTTTATTTATCAACTTTCTGAAGGGGAAAACCCCAGCTATATGTTACCCGAAATCCTTTCCTTCGATTTTTGGGGTATCCCTAGCGAAGACATGATTCTCGCCGTTCAATCCATCCATCGCCATAAACGTCCAGCGCTTGAAATTCTGCAAAATTATCTCGATAACCCATATTTTGCCGATCTCGCTACCTTCTTTGCCGAACTAGCTAAACTGTCCCTGACTCTACCCCTTGAATTCTTACTTGATATAATTTCCGGATTCTCACCAATTGAAATCACTGTTAATCAGAAGACCAAATCTTTCACCTCTCCTTTTCTTACTTTTTATTCAAAAAATTCATACTCCAAAAATACTTTTGATTTTTATAATCGCTTGCGTCTGCTTCGTAATCGTCTTCTCTCTCGCACTAAAAAAGACAAGCTACGCCTTGCTGACCTCGTCCAGCTCGTTGATGATTACAAAAAGACTGAAACCAGCATTACTGAACAAACTTTTTATCGAGATTCTGACAAGGCCGTTAGTCTTATGACCGCCCATAAATCAAAAGGGCTAGAATTTAAGCATGTCTTCTTAATCAATCTTACAGCCTCCGCCTGGGATGGCTCAGGAGGACCGAATACCCTTACTATTCCCCTAAATCTTGAAGTTATCGGTGACACTCGCAATACCCAAGACGGCAAAAAACGACTTCTCTTTGTCGCTATCACCCGTGCTGCCAAAACCCTTACTATAACCAGCCCAAAGTATGCTGATGACGCAGAAAAAGAAAATAAACCCCTCTCCTTTCTCGATGAAAAAGTTATTCAAACCGATGATCAATCATATATTTCCTCGCCATTCATTCCAACTGGTCGGGTTATCGAACATAACGAGACACTCTCTGATGATGAAAAGGTCTCGGCTATGCGTCGTATTTGGTTAAATAAATTACTCGACCCATCCGAAAAAATCGAACCCCTCCTAAAAGAACGTGTAAAAGATTTTCGACTTTCCGCCTCTCACATTTCATCATTTATTCGTCTCACTTATGGCGGTCCACTGAATTTTTACCTTAATAGCATTATTAAAGCACCTAGTGAGCCAACTTCATTAAATATTGCTTACGGTAATTTAATTCATAAAGTCTTCGAGGAGATAACCAAAAATCAGCTTACTAAAGAAGACGCTATTTTGCTTTACACCACAGAGGCCAAAAAACAGGACCTACTAGAAGAAGACATTAAAACCTTGATTGAGCGTGGTGAAGATGAATTACCCCTCGCGATTGATGAATATCAATCAATCCTACGAAGCCCCGGCGCTAAGGCTGAAGTTGATTTTAGTAATGAACATCTCATTTTTGACGGTATTCCAATTACTGGAAAAATTGATCACCTCAATATTGACGACCAAAATAAGCTTATCGATATCTATGACTTTAAAACTAGCACTATCTCCAACCGTGACAAGTGGCATTCTAAAGAGTCTCTCTATATCTATCACTTCCAACTACTCTTTTACCGCCTGCTACTTAAACAATCCAAGTTCTATCATGACTATACTGTTCGCTCAATGAATCTACTCTTTACTAAGCCAAATCGACGTGAGACCCTTGACCATCCAGATGGCAAGCTCCATAGGCTTACTCTGACCGAAGAAGATATCGCAAAAGACGGTCTGGATTTTGAGGATCTTATTAAAGCCATTTACCATCAAATTACTACCCTAGATTTCTTGCGACCCGACTCGCCACTTAATCTCACAAACACCACCGACGCCACCTTGGCCGACATTAAAAAATTCTGCCATCAACTCATTGATCTTTATAAAAATAGTTGACTTTATTAATTTATATGTTATTATAAACAAGCAACGTTGAGAAACTGTCGCTACGGGGCTCGTCCTGACTTTGTTTCGGGGTGAGTCCTGTCTTAAAAACTTGCCCAAGGAAGGGGGTGAGTGTACTTTAAATTTTGGAAAACGCGAGAAGAATAGCCATCTTCAATACTACAACACATAACACAATCGTTAACTTTTTTATATATAGGCTATACTTCTCGTTGGATTCCATACAGAAAGGGGGTGAATATGTATGGGATGGGTAATTACCGATAAGGTAACTGGATGCTCGTATGACACCGATCGTGACGGCTATGAAACCGTTGCTGAGGCACTCCACGAGCACCCAGAACGCTTTACGGATGCAACAACCGAGGAAAAGCGTCGGATTAAGGACGGCGCTGAAATCCTTGGCTGGAGACCACGTTACTAAGCGTAAAATTTTCCTTCCTTAGGGAGGGGCCATGTGTTTTTTCCAAAAAACTTCTCTCTCGGGGAGCCTCGGCTCCCCTCTTTTTTATTTTAAGCATATCCACTATAATATAAGCTATCTTGTCATACTTCGGTCACTGACAATGAGAAAATTCAAAAGCTTTAAGTATCGTCATTTATACTTTTAGCCAGGAGCCAATAAATCAGGCTCGCATAAATGACTCCATTTTAAATAAATCAAGGAGTTACTTATGAAAAATAATATTAACAATAATCAAGAACGCGTCGAAGTCATGGCTCTCTTCGGGTACGAAATGACCCCTTGTCAGCCATTAAATTTCAAAAAACGCAGTGGGGAAGAGTTTGAAGTTACTGAACTCCTCCAAACCCACATTCGTTTTATTGGCAACACTGCCATCCACATCTTTGACGTTATCGCAGGACAAAGCAACTACCAGCTATCCTTCAATGCCACCGATCTTTCCTGGCATCTGCGTCTTGCGTAAGTTCTAAAAGAGACCGTCGGTCTCTTTTTTTGATGAATAAATTAATTTTTACCCTAGTCACTTAGCTATTTTTTAAGACCCAACCTTGCCTAAAAATTCGTCAATCACTAGCCTAATCTCATCAGTGTTCTTACAGTCCATCAATTTCACGCGCAAATCAGACGCCCCATCAAATGAATTAATATACACCTTAAACATTCGTTTTAAAGGCTCAAACGGATAACGCGACCCCGCCGCCTCCAGCTCTTTTTTTCTTGCATCAAAACAATCTAAATGATATTTAAATAAGTTCATTAACTCAAGCACACTTATGTCCCCCTCTTGTGAGACTGGCCTTCGATTGGTAAAGCAATATGGATTCGAGAATACACCACGTCCAATCATAAAACCATCGACCTCTGGATATTTCTCTCTTAACTCCTGTACATGCTGATAATTTAGGATATCACCATTAATAGTTAGTCGTGTTGCCGGCGCAATTTCATCACGCAACTTCAAAATCTCTGGAATCAAATCAAAATGTGCTGGCACTTTCGACATTTCTTTTCGTGTACGCAAATGAATAGTCAGATTTGCAACTTGTTGTTTTAAGACAATTGGCAACCAATCCTTATACTCGTCAACATAAGTAAAGCCCAGCCTGGTCTTCACTGATACCGGTAAGTTCGTATTCTTTTTAGCCTCATTAATACAATCAATCGCAAGCTTCGGCGTCCTAATCATTGCCGCCCCACCTCCGGCCTTATTAACATGCCGATCTGGACACCCCATATTAATATCTAATCCCTGAAAGCCTAACCCCTCTAGCTCTCGCGCAATTAGAGCGAAGTGTTCTGGAATTTTACCCCAAATCTGCGCAATAATCGGAGCATCCGCTTCGCAGACCGTTAGTCGCTCCAAAGCATCATGTCGCCCTTTTTCAGATGCATACGACGTGACATTCGTAAATTCAGTATAGAACAAATCCGGTCGTCCAGCTCGCTCAATTACTTGCCGAAATACCACATCCGTCACCCCCTCCATGGGGGCTAAAATCGTAAAACCTTTAGGTAAATCTTGCCAAATATTCATTTTATTCTTCCGTATTTTTTAATATAATCGCCTGCTCATAAATTTCCTCAAAACGCGCAATCGTGCGTTTTAGGTCATGGCGTTTTGCAATCTCGATTGAAGCTAATTTATACTTTTTTAAGCGCTCTGGATCTATTAAAATCCGTTTCATCGCATGAGCAATACCTGCAACATCTCCTGGATGGCAAAGCTCACCATTCTTTCGATTTTGGCATAGTTCCGATACCGCCCCAGCATCCACCGCTACAAGAGGCAATCCTACTGCCGCCGCTTCTATGAGAACGATACCTTGCGTTTCAGTTTCTGATGCCGTAACAAACATTAAGCCCGCTCGATAAATCTCTATTAACTCCGGTGGCATAATTTTACCCAAAAATTTCACCTGCCCCTCAATTTCCAGTTCTTTCGCCAAGGTTTTCAGATTTGCTAGATCAATCCCATCTCCCACGATAATCAGCTCTAAATCTTTAGTCTCAACCTTCGGAAGCATCAATAGCCTCTTAAAGGCATTAAGCACTACGCTAATACTTTTTTCCGGATCAACTCGTCCAATATATAAAATCTTTTGAGTTTTTGCCGTCAATCCATATTTTTTTAAAATCTTTACATCTGGCTTCTTCGGATAAAACTCCGTTAAGTCCACCCCATTCGATAAAGCCTCGACCGTTACTTTAAAATGTTTACGATTTTTCGGGATTAAATCACCTATCGCCATTTCGGTTGGCATGGTCGCATATTCCGCATGTTTCAAAAAACTCGACATATACGCGCGCAGCATGGCGTTAGACGCTTTTTTAATTAATTTTGGTTTCAAAATTTTTAGCTGATCCGTAATATTATCTGGATAAGCATGTCCCGTTGAAACTAGTGGCACTTTGTATTTCTTTGCATACCACATCACGGCCAAAGCAATCGTTTCTGCCGTCTGTAGATGAATCACATCCGGTTGAAAATCTTTTAATATTTTCTTGATTTCTTTTACCGGATTTACCGACCACCAAATACCGTGACGATAAGCCAGTCTTGGCATCTGGATACCAAAAAAATCTCGCTTCTCAGGCACTTTATTGATCTGATCTGGATAAAAAGGGAATCGCAAGGAAGTTAAAAATGCAGTTTTTACACCACTCTCTTCATCGGTTTCAATATGAAATTTCCCATTAAAACTTGGCGATAACACCAGTACCTCATGCCCAGCTTTTGCTAACCCATTCGCTAGATTGTGTGCAAAAACCGCCACACCGTTTGTCATTGGGTAATAAATATCTGAAGCAATTACAATTTTCATTTCCTCTATTATATCAAATTCAGCAAAATCCCACTTTCACTTCTGTTATAATACCCATATGAAGAAAACTAAAAAAGCTCAAAACCAAGTCTCCGTCAATCGACGCGCAAGTTTCGATTATCATCTTGGCGATAAGCTGATTTGTGGCATGGCTCTTTCTGGCCCTGAAGTTCGTCTCATTCGCGATCATCATCTCCAACTCAAAGGCTCCTTCATTACTTTAAGAAATAATGAATTATGGCTAAACAACCTTACTCTTGGCGCCGAAACTGCCAGAAACATTAAACTTCTTGCTACTAAAAAACAAATTCTGTCTCTTCAGAAATCAAAACTTCTTGGCAATACCATTGTTCCCACCAAACTCTTCGGCGGCTCTCGTCATATCAAGCTTGAGATTGCGCTCGCCTCTGGTAAGAAAAAATACGACAAACGCCTCAGCATCAAACATCGCGATCTCGATCGAGAACGCCAAAAATATTAGGAGAATCATATGCAATACTCTCTCTATTCTTGGAATGTTAATGGTATCAGGGCCGTCCTCAAAAAAGGCGTGCTTCAAGAATTACTCCAATCTAAAAACCCCGACTTCCTCTGCCTGCAAGAAACAAAGGCTAAAAAAGATCAAGTCGAAGTTGATTTTCCCGACTATCAAGAAATCTGGAATTCAGCAGATCGCGCTGGTTATTCTGGCACCGCAATCTTTGCCAAAAATCATCAGCATTTGCAAAGTACTGAACTGAATTTAGAGCATTTCTTAGCTACCCAAACTGATCCAGAAATTACCAATATTCTCAATCAACTGCATCAAGATCAGTATGGCGCCCCCCTCAACGAGGGGCGTATCACCACTGTCGAAACACCTCATTTTTATCTAGTTACTGTTTACACTCCAAACTCTAAGAATGACCTTTCAAGGCTAAATCTTCGCCATGATCTTTGGGATCCCCTCTTTCTTTACTATATTAAATACCTTGAACAGACCAAACCTGTAGTCTTTTGTGGCGACCTTAATGTCTCACACCAAGAAATTGACCTTGCAAGACCCAAACAGAACACCAAAAACGCTGGATTTACCCAAGAAGAACGAGAAGGTATCGAAAATTATGTTAAAAACCACCTTCTTGACACTTTCCGCACTCTTCACCCAGAGGCCGTTAAATATTCCTGGTGGTCACACTGGGGTCACGCTCGTGAGAATAATGTAGGGTGGAGAATTGATTATTTCTTCATCTCTGAAATACTAAAAAAGCATCTTCTTAGCGCAGAAATCCATGACCAGATTCTTGGCTCTGATCACTGCCCTATCTCAATTACACTTCAATTTTAAGAAAGGATACTATGCAAAACGCAGATTATTGGCAAAAACTTCAACCCATCACCGATAACTCAATCCTTTGGAATATTCCCGAACAAAAGACTGGCCGCATCGCCATCCTTGGTGGTAATTTACAAAATTGCATGACTGCTATTAAAAATACTGAATTTCTAAATTCACTCCCTATTAAAACCGCCAATTTGCTTCTCCCCGATGTTTTGCAGGGCAAGCTACCCACTTTTTCCTCACTTTACTTTGCTGAATCCACTGACTCAGGCTCTTTTGCTCGCTCAAATACCTTAGAAGACTTTACTCTAAACTCTGATCTCGTATTATATTCTGGCGATTTTTCAAAAAACTCTATCACCGAAATCGCTATTACAGATACCCTTAAAAAGCTTAACCCGAATCAGCTGGCCGTCCTGTCTCGTGATACGGTCGATCTTATCACTGCTGACATTCAAGGCATACTTGAACGCCAAAATCTCATCCTGATTGCCAGTCTTGCGCAACTCCAAAAAGTCTTCCGAGCCGCACTTTATCCTAAAATGATTCTTCTTTCTATGCCCATCTTTCCAGTGATTGAAATCCTCCACAAATTCACCCTCAGCTACCCCTGTACTATCTTAACCTTCCACCAGAATCAAATCATTATTGCGCGCTCCGGCATGGTTCACACAATCGCCATCGACAAAACTACATACACCCCACTCTCACTTTGGTCTGGAACTCTTGCCTGCAAAATTTCCGCTCTAGTACTCTGGAACCCGCAAAATCTTCTTGAAGCCACAGAAACTGCCCTCTTTTGGGATCACCGACAAAAATAGTAAGTCCCTGATCGCCAAAAATCGACAGTTATGCTAAAATAAACACTAGTATTATAAGGGTTTATTATGGCAAATAAGGTAATGATTATTGGAACAGGAAACGTTGGTGCAAGTATTGGTTTTTCACTCGTCTCACAACGCACTGCTGTTAATGAGTTAGTTCTTATCGACCTTAATCAAGACGACGCAGAGGGGGAGGCTATGGACCTACGTGATACTTTAGCCGTTAGCCCCACTTATCTTAAGATTTCCGCCGGCAGTTATAAAAAAGACGCCAAAGATACCGATATTGTGATTTTTACTGCAGGTGCTGCCCAGAAGAAGGGTGGGGAAACTCGCATGGAACTACTTGCGTGCAATGCTAAGATTCTCCATAGTGTAATTGACCAACTTCTTGCCGCCAACTTTCACGGAATTTTTCTCATTGTCACCAACCCTGTTGATGTCATGAGTTACCTCGCCATGCAATATTCTGGCTTTCCTAGCCACAAAGTTATCGGTTCTGGTACTGTTCTTGACTCTGCCCGCCTTCGCTACCATCTCGCTGAAAAGCTTAAAGTTTCACCAAAATCAGTCCATGCCTATCAAGTTGGGGAGCATGGCGATTCCGAATTCACAATTTGGTCTTCCGCCAACATCGGTGGACAGCCAGTCCATAAATTACTCAAGCAATCCGAACTCTCTATTATCGAAGAGGAAACTAAGCACGCCGCATATAAAATTATCGAAAGAAAGGGTGCTACCTATTATGGAATTGGTGCCTGTGTCACAAGTATTGTTAATTGCATCTTCAATGATGAATGTCGGGTGCTTCCAGTTTCTACATACGATGCTTTTTCTGATACATATTTTGGCTTTCCAGCTGTAGTGGGAAGAAAGGGTATCATCCATCGCCTCGACAGCGAACTCACTGAGACAGAATCTCTCAAATTACAGTCATCAATCAATATCATTAAGAAAGCAATTAATAGTTTACCGACAAATCTTTCATAGTCTGTTATACTTAGGACATGATTCGGCAAATTAAAAATATTCTCAAATTCACATTAATTATCAGCCTAGTTTCGCTTGTCCTCTTGACTCCTCCAGTTAACGCCAGGCGTCGTCGTAGTGACTTTGATATTACCGATAATTTTACATTTAATAGCTTTACCGGCGATTATTATGTGACTAGAGACGATAATAATCTTGCCAAGATGCACGTCGTTGAGACCTTAGTCGCTAAATTCCCCGATTATGACCAAAACCATGGAATCAAACGAATTATTCCTGCTACAAATAACGGTGGCAAAAATATTGTCATCTCAAATCCTTCAAAGTTTCAAGCCAAGGTCAAACGCAATGGAAACGAAGAACCCTATACTGTCTCCTTCACTGACGGTAACATTGTTCTAAAAATTGGCAATCAGAATACCTATGTCACTGGTGAACAGACCTACACTATTGAATACGATTTTGAGAACGTCGCCAATGATGTTGAATTAGAAAAATCCGCCGAGGATAAAGAGAACACTATCCATAAATTCCAGGAAATCTATTGGAACGCCAATGGTAGTGCTTGGAAACAATCCTTCAATTCTGTCACCGCCAATGTTCATGTCGATAAAAAACTCCTACCTGAACTCTACGATGTTACTATCTGTTTTAGCGGCGCCTACGGCTCCCGCGACGAGTGCGACAAGACCGTCGAAACCGCCGACGGGTTCACTTTTACAAGTAAAAATCTTTCTCGAGGCGAGGGGCTAACCTTTGGCATTGCTTTTCCAGAAAATACTTTTACCCCAGCTCCTGTTCGCATTAGCTATATTGCCTATTTCGCCTTCGGTGGCGCACTAATTGTCCTTCTTACAACCATTGCCATTCTTGTTCGCCGTTATATTAAAAAGATTGCTCCTAAAAGACGTTTCTATAAGAGCCTTTTCACAGCCCCACAGTTTACCCCACTTGAAGGTTATACTATCGCTGAAGCCTCTAATCTCTATCTAAAACCTGCTCAGAATCCTAAAGTTGCAGCCGTACTTGAGCTTGCCGTTCAGAAGAAAATCGAAATTATTAAACACGAAGATGGCAAAAAGAAACTCTTTAATAAAGAATCCTGGGCAATCCGCATTAAAGACCTCAAAGGTTTATCAAAAGAGCAGCTCTCCCTGTTAAATATCATGAACGGTGGCATCGAGCAGCTCACAGAAAATCAAGTTATCGAACTAAAGGCTCACCGCTACAGCAGTACTCTAACTGCACTCTACAAACAATTCGATGCCGAAGTTGAATCTTCGCTTAGAGAACGCAAAGACCTAGAACCAGAAACTAAATTCTTCCAAAATATTAAATGGCCGCTTGTCATTAAGCTTGTCACAGTTGCCGCGGTCGCCATTGCAATCATCGTTACCAGCATAATTAATCAGGAATGGTTCATTAATACCTTCGGCGAATATGGTTCAGTCGCCATTATCGAAAACGAAATTCTGCTAAATATTGCTTTTTACTTCGTACCAGCCTTCTTCTTTATTGTTACTTGCGGATCCGCTATTGGTTATCGCTATATGAAGTACACCAACCAGGGTTTAGAGCAAGCCAATTATCTTGCTGGACTTGAAACCTATATCAAAATGGCGGAAGCTGATCGAATTAAACTTCTTCAAAGCACAAAGGGAGCAGACACCTCAAATCAGGGAATTGTCAAGCTATACGAAAAACTCTTACCCTACGCCATTATCTTTGGTCAGGAAAAATCTGCCCGATTTAGGTATAAAAATTTCTCTTCCTTGA
>ERZ773197.2284-NODE-2284-length-12273-cov-6.593960_pt1 | contig 12273 bp, 11 predicted proteins | sample MGYA00580999_ERZ773197 | MGnify/ENA primary metagenome ERZ773197 (study PRJEB29015, sample SAMEA2738166) | human oral metagenome | biome: human oral; feature: human-associated habitat; material: saliva | place: China | collected 2185 ...
TTTGTGTAATAATATAGGGGGGTGCACACTAATCACTTAGTGTGACAGCCCCCCTATCTCACAGGCAAATTCCATGAATTTTATATTTTCAAAAATCTTATAAAACTAAAGCCATTACTGCACTAAAAATAATCGCAGAAATTACACTCATCGGAATGGCCTTGAACAATAACTTTGGAAACATTTGATTTCGATCTTCTTCCGTCGCACAAGAACCTAAAACCAAGCTTCCTCCAGACGAAAATGGAGAAATCGCAGATGATTGACCACCAATGACAATGCAGGCAAATAACACAACAGGATCAATTCCTGTGGCCGCTGCAATTTGTGGTACAATAGGAAATAATGCCGGGCAAACCACACCCAAAGTACTGGAAAAAAAGCTCATAATTGCAGCAATCGCAGTAAATGCAATTGGCAATGCCCAAGTTGGAATATTGGCACCAGTCCACGCTGCAAGCAGATCAATGGTTCCTGCCTTAACCGCCACATTAATCAACATTCCCACTCCGCAAATCATAAGAATCGTATTCCATGGAACTTTAGCTACAACTTCATTTTGAGGTGCAAGATTCAATAAAAGTGCAATAACTGAAAAGATAATAGCAACCAATCCAACATCAATCTTGCCATTAATATTACTGATGATCTTCACATTTGAAAAAAGTCGATTAAAAATCGGGAAAATCAAAACAACAATCATCATCAATAAAATCAAATAACAAACCAGTACATAAACTAGGATTTTTTGGTTTTTTTGCTATAACAGCATCTATGGTAATGACGGTATATGAATATCCGTCTTTTGCTAGTTCTGGTTTTCAACTTGTATTCTTTCTAATTGTTGGAGGGATTTTTTGGTTCTTGCCTGTTGCATTATGTTCTGCAGAAATGGCAACAGTAGAAGGTTGGGAATCTGGAGGTATTTATTCATGGGTTGGAAATACCCTAGGTCAACGATGGGGATTTTCAGCTTTATTCTTTCAATGGTTTCAAATAACAGTAGGATTTGTTACCATGGCATTTTTTATACTTGCAGCATTGGCATACGTATTTAAATTTGATGCACTTTACAATAACCCAATGGTTATGTTTTTTGGAGTTGCAATCATTGTGTGGGTTCTAACATTTACACAATTGGGTGGAACAAAATATACAGAAAGAATTTCTAAGATTGGTTTTCTTGGAGGAATAGTTCTTCCTGTTATTATACTTTTCATTGGCTTAATTGCATACTTTAGTACTGGTGGTGTTTCTCAAATTAAGATTACGACAGAAACTCTAATTCCAAATTTCAAGGAAACAGGAACTCTTGTAATTTTTGCTTCTTTTATTCTCGGTTATATGGGCGTAGAGGCATCAGCATCTCACGTTAACGAACTTAAGAATCCGACAAGAACATATCCTTCAGTTATGATTGTTTTAACTATACTTACAATTGTACTTGATGCTCTTGGCGGACTTGCTATAGCTACAACTCTTCCGGAAAAAATTTTAAATGGTAATCTATCTTATGGAGTTATTGAGGCATTTGAAGCAATCTTTACAGAACATTTTGGTTCACAATATAATTGGCTTGTTTTAATAGTTGCAATACTATTAGCTCTTGGTGTATTAGCAGAAATATCTTCTTGGATTGTTGGCCCATCCAGAGCGCTTTTAGAAGCTGCAAATGATAAGATTCTCCCTCCATCTTTTGCAAAAACTAATAAAAATGGAGTGTCAGTAAAAACAGTTATACTTCAAGCAATTATAGTAACAATTTGGGATGCAGTTCTATGTGGTTCTATAGCATTGGCAGGAGGTTCTGATTCATCAGTTGGTTATTTAACAGCAATAGGACTTACAGTTGTAATCTATTTGGTTGGATATATATTATTCTTCTTAGGATATTTCGTTTTAATATTGAAAAAATCTAATTTAAAACGTACATTCCAAGTTCCTGGTGGAAAAGTATTTAAAATAATTGTTGCTACAGTAGGATTGCTTATTACAATAGCAACTTTAATTATTTCATTTTTCCCATCATCAAAATTAACAACTGCAGACAATCAAGTATATCAAATTGTGCTAATTATATGCTTTATTATCTCCTTAATAGTTCCTATAATTATTTATTCAAATAAACATAGATGGACAACAAAATATGATGATAAAAGTAAGTAGTTATTGTAAATTATTAAATACATTGATATAGTTCAAATTTTATTTACAGAAAGGAAGATTAATATGAGTAAAAAAATATCAAAATCAAGTAGAAAAAGCACTAATCATATCAGTGATATTCTTGAATCAATGAATCAAGAAACTAGATATCTTACACCAATTTTTGGGACAGAAGCTAGTGATATTGAAATGCCAAACAAAAAAATAAATGAAAATCCTGTATCACCTCAAGTTGCAGCAGAAATTATTAGAGAATATTTAAAAACAGAAGGAAATGCAACACAAAACCTTGCAACTTTCTGTCAAACTTATATGGAACCAACTGCAACAGCATTGATGGCAGAGAATTTTGAAAAAAATGCAATTGATAAAGATGAATATCCAATGACTGCAGACCTTGAAAACAGATGTGTCGATATTATTGGAAACTTATGGAATATGAATCCTAAAGAAGAACCTATAGGAACATCTACTGTCGGTTCATCAGAAGCTTGTATGCTAGGTGGACTAGCTATGCTTTTCAGATGGAAACATCTTGCAGATAAAGCAGGAGTTAATAGATTCACCAAAAAGAGACCTAATCTTGTAATTTCTTCAGGATATCAAGTATGTTGGGAAAAATTCTGTCGCTACTGGGATATTGAAATGAGAACTGTTCCACTAGATATGGAACATTTATCCCTTAATATGGATACAGTAATGGATTATGTTGATGATTACACAATAGGTATAGTTGCTATTTTAGGTATTACTTATACAGGAAAATATGATGATGTAAAAGCTCTTGACAAACTAGTTGAACAATATAATAAAAAGAAACCTGATTTACCTATTAGAATCCACGTTGATGCTGCTTCTGGAGGTATGGTTGCTCCTTTTATAGAACCTGAATTAAAATGGGACTTCAGATTAAAAAATGTATGGTCAATTAGTACTTCAGGTCATAAATATGGTCTTGTATATCCGGGAGTAGGCTGGGTAATTTGGCGTAGCAAAAAAGCTCTTCCAGAAGAATTAATTTTCTGGGTTAGTTACTTAGGAGGAGAAGAAGCTACTATGGCAATCAACTTCTCACGTAGTGCATCTCAAATTGTCGGTCAATACTATATGCTTATGAGAAACGGGTTTAAAGGCTATAAAGAAATTCATCAAAGAACAATAGATGTAGCAAGATACATGGCAGATGAAATCAAAAAAATGGGAATATTTGAACTGCTTGAAGAAGCAAATCAAATCCCAATCGTATGCTGGAGACTAAAAGAAAATGCAAATGTACAATGGACATTATATGACCTTGAAGATAGACTCCGTATGCATGGTTGGATGATTCCTGCATATCCTATGCCTGAAAATATTAAAGATGTAGATGTACAAAGACTTGTTCTTCGTCAAGACTTCGGTATGCCTTTAGCAATTCTTTGTATAAACGAAATGAAAAAACAAATTGAAATATTAAACGGTTCAAGAGTTGTTCTTCGTGACAATGAAAAGAACTCTGATCCTGACAAAGGATTCGACCATAGTGGTAGATAATTTATGCAAAATACTAAAAGGGGCTAAAGTTAGCCTCTTTTTATGTGGACTTAAACTTTATGAGATCTCCTCAGTCGATTGTACTCAAATCAAAGATTTGAACAATCTTTGCGTCAGACCTACTTTTGCTTGTAAACAAGCAAAGTTAGGTCTAGATTAACTACGTTTCACTACGGTCGAGATGACGTGTTGGGAGCATTACTTTGCAAGTTGCTATGACGTGAAATGTTTAGTTTCATATAAAATTTTAAGAATTATAATTTTTTAATTTTTAAAATTTATTTACTTTTAACGTCTAGCTCTTAATCGAAGTTTTTTCCATATACGTCATTTCGACTGGAGCGTTAGCGAAATGGAGAAATCTCATAGTTTTACTTGTTTACAAGTAAAACTAAATGTATCGTAGATACATAAAAAAGACGGTATTATAACCGCCTTTTTTATAATTATTCTAAACCCCAACAAAAACATCAACTATTTTTCTTGTTTTTTTCATAAATTTTCTTCCAGTAGCCAAACTCTTATTGAAAGAATTCTTATATCTCACAATATCGATTAAACTAATATTTTTTATCCTAACAATGTAACAACAATTGGAATAACAACAACAAATAAAATAGTACTCAATGTTACCACATTAGTAGAAAACTCAACATCTCCATCACCATTACCTGCAAGAATAGGCAAAACAGCAAGAGCAGGTGCAGCTGATTGCACAACAAATGTTTTAAATTCAGTTGTAGTTAGATTTTTTGCTGTTAAGATTAGCACGATATACATAACAAGTGGTCCTAATATAAACCTACCAATAAGCGTGACAATTGTATCTTTATCAAATGTTATAGTATTTAGTCCCGCTTTAGCCAGAACAATTCCTATATAAATTAGAGACAAAGGAGTCACGATATTTCCGATATATGTTAGTGTGCTGGTTGCAAAACTAGGTACTGGAATTTGTAAAACCAAAAAGAACAAAGCAACTAAAAAACCAATAAGTGGTGGTGGTAAAAGTTTTTTTAAGTCTAACTTTTGAACCACTTTGCTTTTTCCTGTCTTACTATCGCTAGTCATTAAATAAATACCTAAAGTCCATGTTGAAATCGTATTAGTAATATAGTAAATCAAAAAATAAGGCAATGATTCATTCCCAAAAAGCGCAATATTAAGTGGTAAACCAATAAAAATTGTATTTGCATTTACAAATGTATTGATCATTGTCCCTCTACGGCCTGGTCTAACCTTAAATATTTTTACTGAAATATATGCAACAATATATCCTATAACAAATGCTGTAAATGTATAAACCAATCCTGTTGATAAGGAAACCAGTTTATCTAAAGTCAAATATTTCATAACAGATACAAAAATAGATGCTGGAAGTGCTACATTCATTATTAGACGAGATAAATTTGAACCAAAAGTTTCTCCAAACCATCCTCTAATTTGTAGAATGTATCCTAGTACTATTATTGCAATTATTGGAATAATACTTTCAATAGAAGTAATAATTATATTCATAAAACTCTCTTTCCTATTAAATTCATATTAAGAAAGTGTACAAAAAATTGCTAATTGCAATTTTTCATACACTTCATTTTTAAAATATATACTCAATTAAACAATTAATATTTTGGATACCACTTAAATTCTTTAACTGCTTTAACCATGTCTTTTTCTTCAGCACGTGCAAGTCCTTGCTCTTGCGCCTTCTTTGCCACTGCTTCAGCAACCTTAATAGAAACTTCACCTGCATATTTAAATGGTGGTAAAACAGGTGCTCCAGGTTTATTTATATCAACAATACCACCTAATGAATGAGCAGCAGCGCCAATCATTTCATCTGTTAATAAACTTGCTTCTGACGCCAACATTCCAAGTCCTAATCCAGGATAAATTAGGGCGTTATTAGCTTGACCTATAACGTAATCTACCCCTTTATATGAAACTGTATCAGCAGGTATACCAGTTGCTACAAAAGCCTTTCCATCTGACCATTTAATCAAATCTTCCGCTTTTGCTTCCGCTAATTTTGTAGGATTTGATAATGGGAAAATCATTGGACGATCTGTAATTTCACACATAGTTTCAACTATTTCTTTCGTAAAAGTATTAGGTGCAGTAGAAGTTCCTACTAAAATTGTAGGTCTTACAGTTTTTACCACTTCTAATAAATCTGTCAACTTATCTGCATTTGGAAAATCAGAACGTTTTTTTGCAAAAGGCTTTTGTTCATTAGTCAAATCTGTCATATCATCAAATAGAAGTCCTTGCTTATCTACCATGAAGAAACGCTTATATGCTTCTTCTTCAGAAAGACCTAAATTCACCATTTCACGATGAACACGTGAAGCAATTCCCGCTCCAGCAGTTCCTCCACCAAAACATAAGTACACTTGATCAGTTAATTTTTCACCTGAAATCGCAAGTGATCCAAAAATTCCTCCAAGTGTTACAATTCCTGTACCTTGAATATCATCATTAAATGTCGGAATTTGCTTACGATATTTTTCAAGAATATTTGCTGCATTAGAACGTCCAAAATCTTCCCAGTGAAGATAAAGTTTCGGAAATAATCTTTCTGCTGTTTTTACAAATTGGTCAACAAAATCATAATAACGATCACCACTTACACGTTTATGACGGTTTCCAAGATAATTTGGATTGTTAAGAAGTTCTTCGCGATTTGTTCCTGCGTCTATTACTAAAGGTAGTACCTTTGATGGATCAATACCGGCTGCCCCAGTATAAACCATAAGCTTTCCAACAGATATATCAACTCCGTTTGTACCCCAGTCTCCAATTCCTAGAATTTCTTCAGCGTCTGTAACTACAATAAGACGAATTTCACGATCGTCTGCTGCATTTTTTAAAGTTTCTTCAATATTTTCAGGATGATTAATATCCAAATATCCTGCATATTGAGGATCAACAAATAAATCACTATATCCGATAATAGTATCTGCAATAGTTGGATCATAAACAATTGGATTGAATTCTTCTAAGTGTTTTGAAAATAGATAATAGAAAAGAGTACGGTTAGTATTGAATATTTCCATTAAAAATAGTCTCTTTTCAACATCATTCACCTTTGTTTGTAATTGTTCATATGTCTGTGCAGCTTGTTCCTCAATAGTTTGAACATATGGTGGTAAAAGACCAATCAAACCTAGTTTTTTACGTTCTTCTAATGTAAAAGCTGTTCCTTTATTAAGAAAAGGGTTGTTTAAAATATCATGTATTGCCATGTATGCCTCCTTTTTGGTATTATAACTAAGGTTTACAATTAATTTTGTAAACCTTAGTTATAATTATAATTTATTATGTACTGTATATTTTCATTTATTTTATCAAATTCATTTTACAAAGTCAAGTAAACTTTATATTTTAAATAAAAAAAGGCGACTGATTTACAATTATTTAAATATTACAAATTGCAAGAATAAGTTAGCCAATTGAAAAAACTTCAAAAGGTGTTTTATAGTTAAATAGTTTTTTAGGATAATTATTTATCCAACCTTCAATAAATGCTACTCTTTTCTGAGTAGTATTTTTTGTTCCTTTTGATAAAAATCTTCTTATGAGTCTGTTGTGATTTTCATTACTTCCTCTTTTTCTTTCTTTTTTCTTTTTCTTGCATAATTTAAAACACTTCTTTTTAATCCGAAAAATCCTTTATTTATCCAATAATATATCGTTGATGTTGATATTTTCTCGTCTAACTTTGTTTTTGAAATCATTTAAGGACCGTGTTTATATTTTAAATAGTTATGCTAGTTTGTTTTTAAAGTCAAGTTTTAAATCTCCTTCTTTTATCCAGCCACATTTTTTTAAAGGATAGTATATAATTAAATTTACTATTGCAGGTAGGATAAAGTGCATAATTAGTACTATGAAAAGTAATTTTAAAAAATTATAATCTTTCATTGTTATAAAAGTAGATATTTGACCAACTAAACCGCAAGTTCCCATTCCAGCTCCTATTGGAGAGTTTTCAAGTCCTAAAATAACTGTTGAGATTGGTGCTAAAATAATTGAGCTTAGAGTTGGTGGTATCAAAATTTTAGGATTTTTAATAATATTTGGAACTTGTAGCATACTTGTACCAAGTCCTTGTGCTACTAAACCTTGAACACCATTTTCTTTAAATGATATAACTGCAAAACCAATCATTTGGCAACAGCATCCTATTGTAGCTGCACCTGCAGCAAGTCCAGAAAGTGATATCATCATGCAAAGTGCAGCAGATGATATTGGAAGTGTTAGGACTATTCCAACAATTGCCGATACAATCATTCCCATAATAAATGGAGCTTTGTTTGTTGCACTCATTATTACTTGTCCTAAAGAAATCATAATTTCATTTATAAAAGGTCCTATTAGATTAGAAACTAAAATTCCTACAAGGACTGTAACAACTGGTGTTATTACAATATCAATTTTTGTTTCCCCACTTATAAGCTTTGCAACTTCAACACAAATTAAAGTTGCAACAAAAACTCCCATAGGTCCTCCTAATTTATCTGCTCCAATTCCAACAACGCAAGAAGAAAATAGTATAAGACGTGGAGCTTTAAGACTGTAAGCTATTGAAACTGCTATTGCAGGACCTGTTGCATCTTTTGCTAAAGGCCATATTGTTTTTGATAAAAATTCTATATGACAAACAGAACCTATTGTATTTAAAATTGTTCCTACTAAAAGTGTTGCAAAAAGTCCAAATGCCATAGAACCAAGAGCATCGATAAAATATACTTTTGGAGAAAGCGTTATACCCTTCTTTTTTAAAAAGTTTTTCATAATTTTATCCTTTCTAAATTGAATTTATAAAATTAATACTAATTAAAAAACTACTATCTTAAAAGATAAAAACATTTTAATTAATTTTAATTTTTATAGTGAATATACATAAAAATCTAAAATTTGTCGGTTTGGTGGCAAAAAGCGCAGAAGGCATCGAAAAAATAGTGAATTATTTTGCGCGTAAAAATATCGGTGTTTTGTTTATTAAAGGGCATTTTGAGACTGGTTTTAAAACGCATGAAATTAGTGAGATTTTGCTTAAAACAAACGTTATCATTAGCTGTGGCGGCGATGGCACGCTTATCTCTATTTCGCGCCGTCTTGCGCTTAAAAACGCATATATTATAGGTATCTACGCTGGAAATTTGGGCTTTTTGACGGATGTAAAATTAGATGAGTGTGAGAAATTTTTTGATGAATTTTTAAATGGAAATTATGAGATAAATCGCCCGTTGATGCTAGAAATTTCGTTTGATAATGGCGAAAAATGTGAAAATTTCGTCGCCTTTAATGATGTAGTTTTATCACGCGAAACAGCTGCGCCGATGGCAAAAATCGATGGCTATTTAAATGATAAATTTTTTAATACATACTTAGGCGATGGGATTATTGTAAGCTCAGCTATGGGCTCTACGGCGTATAATATGAGTGCAAATGGTCCTATTATATATCCTATGAGTAGCGTTTTTTGTGTTACGCCGATTTGTCCGCATTCGCTCACACAACGCCCTTTGATACTGCCTAAAAAATATGTCGTTAGCTTTAAAAACAATAGCCCAAGGCGCATTGTCTGCACGATTGATGGGCAAGATGTGAGAAATTTAGAAGTGGGCGAAACTATACATATTAAAATAAGTTATATCAGAACAAATTTGATTCGCCGAAAAGATGCGGATTATTTTGATATTTTGCGAATGAAGCTTAATTGGGGATTTGACGGAGGCAAGGCGTGATCGAGCGAGTATATATTAAAAATCATCAACTTTTTGGCGATTTGGAGTTGAAATTTAGCCCTGGGCTTAGCGTATTTACAGGCGTTTCAGGAGCTGGAAAATCTGTGCTGATGAGTGCGATTTTATCGCCATTTGGGATAAAAGAGAGTGAGGCAAAAAGCGTTGAGGCTGATGTTGATTTTGCCTTTGATATGCAAGAATTTGGTATAGAAAACGAAGAGATTAATACGTTTAAATTTAGTAAAGACAAATCCGCGCGCTATTTTTTAAATAACCAATCAATCGCGAAAAAAAATCTCTCTTTGATTTGCGCGCGTCATATTCGCTATCTTGGTGCAAAGAGCGATGATGAGTTTAGTAATGAGAAAATTTTGCGTATTTTAGATGCGCTCGTGATGAAAGATGAGCCAAAATTTGGCGAATTTTTACAAAATTACAGCTTGAAATTTAGCGAATTTTTGCAGATCAAACGAGAACTAGCAAATTTAAAAGAGCAATCAAAAAAGACAGACGAGCTAAAAGAATTTGCTAAATTTGAGATAGATAAAATAGAAAAAATCGCGCCAAAACAGGGTGAATTTGAAGAGCTTTTGGCAGTGAAAAAACGCCTCAGCAAACGCGATAAAATCGCTTCTGCGTGGGCTAATGCGGAGCGAATTTTTGCGCTTGAAAAAAGTGTAAATGATGCGCTAAATATCAGCGAAATTGATAGCGGATTTTTTAATGATTGTATGAATGAGTTGCGCCAAATTTTAGAGAATTTGCGTCTTGATGAGCTAGATAATATAGATATTGAAGAGGTGCTAAATCGTATTGAAAATTTAAATTACATAGTGCGTAGGTATGGTAGTGAAGAGGGTGCTTTAGACGCGTTAAATCAGCGTAAAAAAGAGCTAGAAGGGCTAGAACAAATCGATGATAAAATTGATGAATTAAGCGCGAAATTTGAGCAAATTTCTAGCGAAATTTCCCAAAATTGCGCTCAAATTTCTGCGAGTAGAAGTGCTGTAAAACAAAAATTTGAAACTATTCTTAATAAATATTTAAAAAATCTCTACATGGGAGAAATTTCTTTAAATTTAAAACCAAAAACCCCAGATATTTTAGGTAGCGATGAGTGCGAAATAAAAGGCAATGAAACGACGTTAAAAAATCTAAGTAGTGGCGAGCTAAATCGCCTCAAACTCGCCTTTATAGCGAGTGATTGTGAGATTTGCAATATCGGCGAAGGCGTTATAATTTTAGATGAAATTGATGCAAATTTAAGTGGAAAAGAGGCGATGAGTATCGCTGATGTTTTGGTGAAAATTTCAAATTTTTACCAAATTTTTGCCATCTCTCATCAGCCACAACTTAGCTCAAAAGCACATAGCCATTTTTTAGTTGTGAAAAATGGTAACACTTCGAGCGTTACAAAAATCGAAAAAAATGCGAAAATCACCGAACTTGCGCGTATGATTAGTGGCGATACGATTACAAAAGAGGCTATTGAATTTGCTAGAAAATTACTAAATTAGCTCATCAAATTTTGTCTGATTTACCAAAAAATTGTAAAGTTAGGCAATTTTTAATGAGTAAGAGGTAAGATGATTATAGATTCGCATTGTCATTTAGACGATGAAGCATTTGATGTGGATTTAGATGAGGTTTTGTCGCGCTGTGATGAAAACGGGATTGAAAAGATCGTAATTCCGGGCGCAGATCCGCTAACGCTTCAAAGAGCTACTCAAATTTCACAGAATTTTAAAAATATATATTTTGCTGTTGGCGTGCATCCTGATGAGCGCACCAAATTTGATGAAAATGAGCTTATTAAATTTATACAAAATCCAAAATGTGTTGCTGTTGGCGAGTGTGGGCTTGATTATTTTAATATGAAAGAGCGCGTTGCACAAGATATGATCGAGAGTGAAAAAGAGGCACAAAAGCAAATTTTTACGGCTCAAATAAATTTGGCAAAGCGATTTAATAAGCCATTAATCATCCATTCGCGCGACGCCGATATGTATGAGATTTTGCTTGACGCATTTAGCGCGAGCAAATCAGAGCAAAATACTCAAAATTTCCGCGCTGTTTTGCACTGTTTTAATGCTTCAAAACTTCTTTTAGAGCTTAAAAAATATGAAATTTACTTTGGGATTGGTGGCGTTTTGACCTTTAAAAATGCCAAAAATTTGGCTGAAATTTTGCCACAAATCCCGCTTGATCGTATTTTGATTGAAACAGATGCGCCATATCTTGCCCCTGTGCCGCATCGTGGGAAGCGCAATGAACCTAGTTTTACGACACTAATTACAGCCAAAATCGGCGAAATTTTAAATTTACCCCAAGGAGAAATAGAGGAAATTACGACAAACAACGCTAAGAAATTCTTTGATTTTAAGGAGTAAAAATGAAATTTCTAACAAATTTGATGACAATAATTTTTTATGTTTGCTGTTTGAACGCAAATACTTTTGAAAATTTAGATAAGAGTGCCATTTTGATGGAATTTAATATTACAAATAATTCGGCTAACATAAAGACGCTAGATAACATCATCGCTGAAATCGACGAAAAAGATCGCCGCCTATTTAGAAAAATCATAGCCGAGCGTCCGCAAAATGCCTATATGATTTTACAAGAGCTAGAGCGAAAAGATGCGCCCGAGTTTTTGTTATATTTAGCGATGATAGAGTCTCACCTTACAAACTCAGCTACTTCGCGCGCGAGTGCTGGTGGAATGTGGCAGTTTATGCCAACAACAGCGCAAAATTTCGGATTAAAAGTTACAAAAGAGATTGATGAAAGACGTGATCCATTTCAATCAACAGATGCTGCG
>ERZ773197.2286-NODE-2286-length-12263-cov-16.825852_pt1 | contig 12263 bp, 10 predicted proteins | sample MGYA00580999_ERZ773197 | MGnify/ENA primary metagenome ERZ773197 (study PRJEB29015, sample SAMEA2738166) | human oral metagenome | biome: human oral; feature: human-associated habitat; material: saliva | place: China | collected 2185 ...
CCAGCTTCATGACCGGAGCCGGGTTGAAGAAGTGCATGCCGGTCACCGGGCGATCCAGGCCTGCGCCGATCTCGGTAATCGAGAGCGAGGAGGTGTTGGTCGCGAACAGGCAGTCCTTCTTGCAGATCTCGGAGAGCTCCTTGAAGGTCTGCTTCTTAATCTGCATGTTCTCGATGGCTGCCTCAATGACCAGATCGCAGTCCTTGCAGATGTCCTTGGTGCCGGTGTGGATGCAGTTAAGAATCTTGTCCATCTCTTCCTGCGAGAGCTTGCCCTTTGCAACGCGACCCGCGAGACCCTTCTCGATTCTCTTCTTTCCGCCCTCTGCGAATGCATCTGTCAGATCGCAGAGGCAAACTTCGTATCCCTCTACCTGCGCAAACGCCTGCGCGATGCCGCCACCCATGGTGCCGGCGCCGATGACGCCTACCTTCATGCTGTTCCCTCCTCTGTGCGTTTTGCCGATTCCGGCACAATCTCTCACCATACTACTATAATGTATGCACTTTTTCCAGATGAACTTGAAATTTTATTATGTGATTTTCGGATAACCGTTTTTCACAAGTTACTCAACGGTTTTGGAAGCTCACGCCCTTCTTCTTCTCGAGGAAGGCCTGCATCCCCGTCTTCTGATCCTCGGTCGCAAAGCAACTGCCGAAGAGTTTTTCCTCGGTCACAATGGCTTCTTCCATGGGCTGCTCGAGGCCCTCATTGATTGCCTTCTTGCAGGCGCGAACCGCAACCGGCGCATTGGCCGCAATCTGTCCCGCGAGCTTCTCGGCCGCCGCCATGAGTTCCTCCGCCGGATACACCGCATTCACAAGACCGATGCGAAGTGCCTCCGCCGCCTTGATGTTCTTTGCCGTGTAAATGAGCTGCTTCGCCATGCCCGGTCCCACGAGGCGCGCAAGACGCTGGGTACCGCCGAAGCCCGGGGTAATACCGAGGCCCACTTCCGGCTGGCCGAAGATTGCCTGCTCCGCGCAAATCCGGAAGTCACAGCTCATCGCGAGCTCACAGCCGCCGCCGAGCGCAAAGCCGTTGACCGCCGCAATGACCGGCAGCGGGAAGGTCTCGATCATGCGGAAGATGTCGTTGCCCTTCTTGCCGAAAGCCTCGCCACCCTGTGCGTCCATGCCGGACATCGCCGCGATATCCGCGCCCGCGACAAAGGACTTTTCTCCGGCACCCGTCACGATCACGCAGCGCACGGTCTCCGTGTCAATCCCCTCAAAGGTTGCCTTTAAGTCATCCAGCACCTCCGCATTCAGCGCATTCAGCGCCTTCTCGCGGTCAATGGTCACAACGGCGACAGCGCCCTTGGTCTCATACTTTACATATCCCATTTGTCTCGCCTCCTCGGAAAAATCAACCGAGGATCTCCGCGCATGCGAAGACCCTCCGATCACTCTTAGTTGTACTGCTCAACAATCGTTGCGCAGCCCTGTCCGCCGCCGATGCAGAGCGTCGCAAGACCTCTCTTGGCATTCTTATGCTTCATCGCATAGAGCAGCGTCACGAGAATGCGGCAACCGGAAGCGCCGATTGGGTGACCGAGTGCAATCGCACCGCCGTTTACATTGACCTTGGACATATCGAACTTCAGATCGCCCGCGACCGCAACCGACTGCGCCGCAAATGCCTCGTTCGACTCGATCAGGTCAAGATCCTGCACGCCGAGGCCGGTCTTCTTGAAGAGTCTCGTGGAAGCCTCGACCGGGCCGATGCCCATGATAGCCGGATCCACACCGCCGAGTGCGCCGCCGATCCAGACTGCCATCGGCTTCACGCCGAGTTCCTTCGCCTTCTCCTCGCTCATCACGACCACCGCCGCAGCGCCGTCGTTGATGCCGGAGGAGTTACCTGCAGTCACAATGCCGTCCTTCTTGAATGCCGGCTTCAGCTTGGAAAGGGACTCTGCCGTGGTTCCCTCTCTCGGGCCTTCATCCTTGTTGAAGATGACCGTGCCCTTCTTGGACTTCACCTCAACCGGGACAATCTCCTCGTCGAATGCGCCGCTCGCCTGTGCCGCGACAGCCTTCTGCTGGCTATTTGCCGCAAACTCATCGAGCTGCTCTCTCGTGATGCCGTACTTCTCGGCAACATTCTCCGCCGTAATACCCATGTGATAGTCGTTGAACGCATCCCAGAGGCCGTCGTGGACCATCGTGTCAATCATGGTCGCATCGTTCATGCGATAGCCGAAACGCGCCTTGGTCAGCGCATACGGTGCCATTGACATATTCTCCATACCGCCTGCGACGACAATGTCCGCATCGCCCGCCTCAATCATCTGCGCCGCCATGTTGACGCAGTTCAAACCGGAACCGCAGACAATGTTCACCGTGACTGCCGTGGACGTGTAGGGAAGACCTGCCTTCAGTGCTGCCTGACGCGCCGGGTTCTGGCCCAGAGCCGCCTGCAGTACGTTACCCATGTAGACATGATCCACCTGCTCCGGCTTCACGCCTGCTCTCTGCAGAGCCTCCTTGATGACCAGTGCGCCGAGCTCCACTGCCGGCGTGGTGCTGAGGCCGCCGCCCATCTTACCGATTGCGGTGCGGCATGCGCCTGCAAGAACAATTTTCTTCGACATATCCTGTTCCTCCTTCGCTGTGCGATATATGCTATCGAACTTGTCTCAACTGTGAGAATGCATACTCTCACTCACTAAGACCTATGGCAATAATAGCGCAAAAAGAAGCTTTTTGTCAAATCGGACTGTACTTTTTCACGGAGTTTCTCTGCGCTCCGCGTGGCGTTTTCCGGCTATTCTTGCGCTTTTTCTCGCGCTTCTTGCGGCCTTCGTCTGCTTCATCTTGCGCACTTTATGGCTTTTTTTGCGTTTTTCCGCCCGGACTGCTTCTGCGTTGAAAAGGCGGCGGCGGAATGTTACACTAGGACTTAGATTTTATTCATACTGCTGAAACTGCGCGGAATAAAAGCGCAACGGGAGGTCAAAATGAACATGCACGAAGAATACCAACAAAAACTGGTGAGCGCCGAACAGGCTGCCGCCCTCGTTCGGTCCGGTGACTGGATTGACTACGGCTGGTGTGTCGGCACGCCGGTCGCCATTGACAAGGCGCTGGCACGCCGCATGCCGGAACTCTGCGACGTCAAGATTCGCGGCGGCGTCCTGGTCCGGAAGCCCGCGATCTTTGAGATTGAGAATCCGGCCGAGCACTTCTGCTGGAACTCCTGGCACCTCGGCGGCTGGGAGAGAAAAGCGGTCTCGGAGGGCTTCGGCTTCTTTAACCCGATGCGCTATGCGGAACTCCCGCGCTTCTACCGCGAGGACAACATCGAGAAGCCTGCGGTCGCCTTTTTGCAGGTCGCCCCGATGGACGAGCACGGCTACTTTAACTTCGGCCCGCAGGCTTCCCACCTCGCGGCGATGTGCGCTTCCGCCGGTAAGGTTGTGGTCGAGGTCAATCAGAACCAGCCTGTGTGTCTCGGCGGCTACCAGAACGCGATTCATATCTCCGATGTCGACTATATTGTAGAGGGCGAGAACGACCCCATGCAGGAACTCGGTGCGGGAGCGCCGCCGACCGAAGTGGACCGCGAAGTCGCGCGCCTCATTGTGGAGCAGATTCCGAACGGCGCCTGCCTCCAGCTCGGCATCGGCGGCATGCCGAACACCGTTGGCAGCATGATTGCGGCCTCCGACTTAAAGGATCTCGGCGTGCACACCGAGATGTATGTCGACGCCTTTGTGGATCTCTATGACGCCGGCAAGATTACAAATCTGAAAAAGCCCTTCGACAAGGGGCGCGAAGTCTATGCCTTCGCGGCGGGCACGAAAAAGCTCTACGACCACCTCAACAATAACCCCGGTTGCATGAGCGTACCGGTCGACTATACGAACGACCCCTATGTGATCGGTCAGATTGATAACTTTATCTCGATCAACAACGCCGTGGATATGGACCTCTTCGGTCAGGTCAACGCGGAGTCCGCAGGGCCGAAGCAGATTTCCGGCACCGGCGGCCAGCTCGACTTTGTGCTCGGCGCCTACCTCTCGAAGGGCGGCAAGAGCTTTATCTGCATGAGCTCCTCCTTTGAGACCAAGACCGGCGAGCGAAAGTCCCGCATCCGCGCGACGCTGACGCCGGGCTCCATTGTCTCCGATCCGAGAAGCGCGATTCACTACCTCGTGACCGAGTACGGCATGGTCAACTTAAAGGGCGTGACCAACTGGCAGCGCGCAGAGCGCATCATCTCGATTGCGCATCCGGACTTCCGCGACGAGCTCATTCAGGAAGCGGAGAAGATGCACATCTGGAGAAAGAGCAATAAGCGCTGAGATAGCGCTGAGATAGCGCTGCGAAAGCACTTGGGATGAAAGGCATCTTCTTTCAACGGTCTCTTAGATAGGAGGATATCTCATGTCACAGAAACAATTTCGTTTATTCATTGCCACCCTGCTGCTCTGCACAGCAGCGCTGGTCTTTGCAATTCTCTTTCTCGCATCTTATGTCCACTGGGGTGCCACCGTCCAGACCGGGCAGTGGCTGAATGCTCCCGCTATATTCCCCGGTTTTGTTTTTGTAATCCCGGGCACGCTCTTACTGTTTGCCTTTATCAACTTTTACATGACAACAAAGCCTTGAGCTTTTCACTGTTTCCTGCGTGTGTCATGTGTGTATTGCAAAAAGAAGCTACCGCAAGTCATTTGCGGTAGCTTCTTTTTGCTAGAATTGATAGAATAATACACGAAAGAGTTCGTTAAACGCTCCAAGCCATTGATACACAAGGCTTTTCTCTGCTTACATCTTCCTTTAAACAGTATGTTTGGAATAAAAAGTCATAAAGTAGACTATCTATACTTCTTATAGTGGCCCTCGATTTAAATACGATAAGAATGAGTCTGAATTCCAACAGTGGCTCTGCAATTCCGCCAGATGAGTATTACACCTAAGTTTAACAATCTGGCAAAACAACTGCCAGTTTCCTTCAACAAATGATTGCCCGTGCTTAAAAATCATAGAATTCTGAACATAGAGAAACGAATAAAAGCGGCTTTCTGGTGGTGCTTCATGCACTCACCAGAGCCGCTTTTTGCATAAGGAACTGTTATCGGTAATACCAACGGACGGAAGTATTGCGGAAATATACAAAGACTGTCGTTACAGAAAGGGCGGAAAGTTCAATCCCGACATAAGGTGATGCAATCGCATGGAGCGAACTTCATAGGACCACTCAATCCCCGAGCTCTGGAACCGGAACCAACTCTATTTGTCCGTTTAGTCTTATTTTATTTGGAATTCTCTTATCTTCCTTTGCGCCAACCATACTCCCATCCATCAAATACGGTTACATATGACGTCTCTTTTCGTATAAGCTGTGTGTTCCCCCAAACATTAACCGGAGCACGGTAATATCCGGTTATAACCTTATATTTTTTTACTCGAGGCCGAATTATAATTGTTTTTGTTTCCCCCTTCCCCAGAGAAATTGAATACGATGTTCCATGAGTTTCAGCCTCACCAATTGACACTCCAATCGCTGCGCCAATGCTGGCCTTCCCCCATGAATAAGAACCACTGATAGAGTTGGTATAAGACCTGTTCACACTCCTTGACTCATTCACCGATAATGTGCCGGGACCAGTTCCAGTCGGCCCTATGCGCCATGCCTCATAGCTAGTTCCCATGCTGGTTTTTGAAATCAGTTTCCAAAAGTAGTTGTAATTCTCCATCGGCTTTAGCTGTTCCGATGCAATCTGGGGCGTCACAATGTCACCCATCTGCTCTGCTGCTCGAACTTGCAATGGAGCTGCAAGCGCTATCAAAATCCCCGCCAACGCCACAATCTGTCGTTTCATCTCTTTCCTCCTTGTCTTCAGATGAACTTACAATGGACCAAAGGCTAGTTGAATAACGCTATATCGTAATATTAGTTTAGCATAACCTCCTAGGTGTATCAAGTATATTTTTATATATTTGGATGATTGTAAGATGAACTAGGACAATAAAAAAGAGCCGATGACGAACTCGTGGTATGATGAAGCTACCACACACCAACACACCAGAAGGTTCGCCATGCCCCTGAAAAAGTAGTGCACAAAACAAAAATACTATCACATGACAAGCAAAAAGCTCGCACAGATTGAACGGCTACTGAAGTCGAAGCTGCCTAAAAGTTGAATTGCGCGTGAAGTCATGATTGCAATACCAATTTTATATATTGAACTTGCCAGAGATGCCTTACCGAAGTGTGTAGTGGTACGTTGAATTTGTAACACCTCTGCCTGATAGATTATAATGTCAGCAGAGAAGAAAAGCACATGAGTCGAATATCAGATGAAGCCAAACGAAAAGTTGTGCACGCGCACATTCAGGAGGGGCGCACGAGGTACCGTCAAGATTTATGCGCAAATTAGTTTGCATCCTCTGATTAAATGAAGTCAGCCTGCAATGGAGGGGTTTTCTTCATTCACCTCCAGGTGCATCATATTCATATATTTCTTATTCCCCCACTGGGTTCCTGCAACATAACGCAGCCGGGCACAAACCAGCATTAACGCTGAGTTTCCATCCGGAAATATTCCCACAACACGGGTTCTGCGCCGAATCTCACGATTCAGACGCTCAATCGTATTATTCGTCCGAATCTTCATCCAATGTTCGCTTGGAAAATCGTAGTAGGTCAAAGTTTCGTTGATGCTCTCAGAGACCTTCTTAGCGGCCTCTTTAAGTTTCATCTCCTGAAGCTCGGCGACTATGGCCGCAGCTTTTTCTCGCGCAGCCTTTTTACTCTCTTGTGTATGAATTGCTTTCAGCATTTTTGCCACAAGCCTTACCTTAAATTTCGGGACAACCGAGAAAATGTTGCGATAAAAATGGACTGTACAACGCTGATACTTGGCCTCAGAAAGCACTTCACCTACAGCTTCCAGCATTCCAAGGCACTTGTCTCCGACAATGAGTTTTATGTCATTTAAGCCTCTTTCGCGCAGCCACTGAAAAAAGTTGACCCAGCTGGATTTATCTTCCTTCATTCCCTCAGCAGCGCCAATAACTTCACGAAAACCTTCTCGATTGACTGCAATCGCAACCAGTATTGCCACATTTTCGTATTCACCGCCCCAGTTGCGACGAAGATAGATTCCATCGACATAGACGTATGGGTATTCTTTCCTTGTCAAAGGGCGGCTTCTCCATACTTCGATGCGAGCATAGGCCTTCTTATTCAGCTCGCTAATTGTTCCCGGTGAGACTTTAGTTCCCCAGAGTGCTTCTGTGATATCCTCAACGCGACGGACAGACACACCTGCCAGATACATCTCGATAAGAGCCTCCTCAACACTACTTTCACGACGGCGATAGCATTCAATGATAGCAGTCTCAAAAGGAATTCTCTTTAAATGTGACATATGTAGCGTAACATCGCCGGAAGTCGTTGTAAGGTTTCGATCATAGTGTACGCTTCGGTAACCCCGGCGCGCTTCATTGCGCTCATAACGAGCTGCTTGTGTAAGAGTTTCGGCTTCTTTTTCCAAGAGTTCATTCAAAGTCTCTTCGACACTACCTCGGACCAGTTCTTTCAGCTGACCCTTGATAACTTCCTCGTTGAACTGTACAATCTTATCAGACATGGTTTGTTGTCTCCTTTCTGAGTGTCGTCTCGCAACTTCATTCTACCAGAGGACTGCAAACCATGTCTTCTTTATATGATTTTAAATTTGCGCAACTTATCATATCTTATCTTCTATTAGAACAATAAACGAAAAGAGTTCATAAAGCGCTTCATTGCAAAACCCTCATATAACAAAGCGCACCGACAATCCGCATCGGTGCGCTTTCTCACTTATTTCATCTTCTTCAATTCTTCGAGCAACTCCAAGTCTTCTTTCCGGATCCGCATATTGGTGCTCACGGTCTCCTCGCCCGGCTTGGTGACGCTGAGTTCCAGTATCGTGTCCTCGGTCAGACCGCCCGCAAACTGTGTGCGAAAAAAGGCGCTGACTTTCGGGTGGTTCTTTTGGAATTTCTGGTTCATGCCGAAAAGCTTCATGAGCTGCAGGGGATTCAGTCCCATTTACTTGTCCTCGGTTGTGACCGGCTCTGCATTGCCGTTCAGCATCTCTTCCATGGTGTGCCAGCCGAGCACCGCGCACTTGACGCGCGCCGGCATGTGCGCAATGTCCTTCAGGATGCCTGCCTCTTCAAGTTCTTCGCGCTCTTCCTCGGTGATATTGCCCTTGATCATGCGGAAAAAAATGTCGGCGAGGCGCTTTGCCTCCGCCTCAGTCTTGCCGATCACAAGGTCCAGCATCATATCCGCCGAAGCCTGAGAGACCGCACAGCCGTCACCGGTAAAACCGCCGTCCTGAATCACGCCGTCAACGACCTTGAGCTTTAAGATGATGTCGTCGCCACAGCTCGGGTTCACGCCCTCCAGAACCAGATTCGCATCCGGGATGTCATGCTTATTGCCCGGATGGAGGTTATGGTCGGTCAGAATTTCATTGTAAAAAGTCTTTTCGTTCATGGTCACTCCTGATAGCCCATCTCGCGGCGCACCTTGCGGAGGCTCTCTGCCAGACGGTCCAATTCCTCCTCGGTGTTATAGAAAGCAAAACTTGCGCGCGTCGTGGACGGTGTCTTCATAAACTGCATGAGCGGCTGTGCGCAGTGGTGTCCCGCGCGGATATTCACCTTGTCGGCGTCGAGAATCGCCGCAATGTCGTGCGGGTGCACACCCTCAATCGTAAAGGTGAAAATGCCGTGGTGCTCCTCACCGCCCTTCGGGCCGAGCACTCTGAGGTGCGGAATCGCGGAGAGCTTCTCCATCGCGAGACAGCTGAGGTGCGCTTCGCGCTCCAGAATCGTATCCCAGCCGAGCTGCTTGTAGTAGTCGATTGCCGCACGGAGACCGACCGCACCGCCCACATTGACGGTGCCCGCCTCAAATTTGTGCGGGAGTTCCGCCCAGGTCGCCTTCTCGCGGCTCACATATTCGATCATCTCGCCGCCGAACAGGAAGGGCGGCATGGCGAGCAGAAGATCCCGCTTGCCGTAGAGAACGCCGATGCCCATGGGGGCGAGCATCTTGTGGCCGGAAAACGCGAGAAAATCCACATCGAGGTCGACCACATCGACCGGAATGTGCGGCACGGACTGTGCGCCGTCCAGAACGAACAGGCTGCCGTTCTCGTGCGCAAGGCGCGCAAAGGTCTTCACATCGTTTTTGACGCCGAGCACATTCGAGATGTGCGTCATCGAGACGAGTTTCGACTTCGGACTCAGCATACGGCGGAACTGCTCTTCGGAAATATAACCCTCTTCGTCCGGCTCGAGGAACTTTAAAACCGCGCCCTTACGCGCCGCCGCCTGCTGCCAGGGAATCAGGTTCGAGTGATGCTCCATCACGGTGATCAGGATCTCATCGCCCTCGCCGAGAAAGGCCTCCGTCGCAGCGTAGGCGAGCAGGTTCAGACTCTCGGTCGCATTCCGCGTGAAGATGATCTCCTCATGGCTCGCCGCATGAATAAATTCACGGACCGCCTCCCGCGCATCCTCATAGGCCTCGGTCGCCTTGACCGAGAGCTCGTAGAGGCCGCGCAGCGGATTCGCATTTTCCTCGAGGTAATAGTGCTGCATCGCGCGGAGCACGCTCTCCGGCTTCTGCGTCGTCGCAGAGTTGTCGAGGTAGGCAATCTCCGGATGTGCATGAATCAGCGGAAAATCCTTGCGGATTTTCGCGTCTATCGCTCTTCTCTCTTCACTCGTCATCGCTCTTCCCGCTCCTCTTCCTCATCGAGCTCCAGCAAGTCATGGCGCGTCTTTGCGTCCGGAATTTTCCGCACAATCGCGTCGATTCTCGCCTTCGCCATCATCTCGTAAACATCATCCTTCTGCATACCGCGGGACTCCATGTAAAAGAGCAGGTCCTCGTCAAGGCGGCCTATCGTCGCGCCGTGGTTGCCGACCACATCGTCCTCGCTGCAGAGAATAATCGGCAGCGAGCGGTTCTCGACGGTCTCGTCCATGAGGAGCACATCCTCGGTCTCGTTGCCCTCGCTGCCGGAGCAGCCCTTCCGGAGGTCAATGCTGTCGCGGAACACTTTTTTCGCGTGACCGCGCAGAATGCCCTTACCGTGAATCTCCGCACCGGTCTTTTTGCCGGTGTGAATGCTCTCATAGTTCAGGTCGTAGCGCGCGCGGTCCTCTCCGACATAGCCGACATCGACCGCAACCTGCGAACGATCCCCTTCCATCGCGGCGCTGAAGCCCTGGTACACATGCTTGCCGGAGAGCACCAGGTGAATCACACGGAGCTCGGCATCCTTCGCGCAGACCGCGCCGACATCGTTCAAAAAGGTGTAGCCGCTGCCCGGGCGCACAATCTGCACCAGTGTGAGCTTTGCGCCCTCGCCGAGCGTAATTCTGGTCTGAACGCCCGCAAGACCCTTTGCGTCTTCTTCCGAGCGATAGTCCATGACGGCCGTGAGGGAGCTGCTTGCCTCGAGATTCAACTCGACCTCGGCAAACTTGCCCGCCTGCGCCGGTGCGTTATTGGTCTTTGCGCTCTTCAAGGCGATGCGTCCCTTCGGGTCGTACTCTTCGCCCTCATCCGGCAGTTTGAACGAGAGGCGGAGTGCATCCCGCTCCGCAATCCGCTGTCCCGCCGGAACCGTGCAGATTAACACCGGGAGCTTTGCGGCCGCGAGGGCCTTTCCGAATTCTTCGCCGCCGCCCGTCCGCATCTCACGCACCCCGACGCCGTTTAACTTCTCCACGCGCACCCCCTCCGGCAACTCAATCGCCGGGGAGAGGCGCTCCATCGCGGGGAGGTCTAACAGTTCCCCGCCGTTCATCTTGAGCCAACCGAAGGTCGGGCTCGCCAATGTATTAAATTTCATCTCACCCTCCTTATCCGATTGCACCCTTCATCTCAAGTCTGATCAGGTTGTTCATCTCGACTGCGTACTCAAGCGGCAGCTCCTTGCCGACATTATCCGCGAAACCGCTGACGATCAGCGCCCTCGCATCCTCCTCGGAGACACCGCGGCTCATGAGATAGAAGACCGCGTCGTCCGAGATGCGGCCTATCTTTGCCTCGTGGCCCACATCCGCCTTGTTGGTCTTGACCTCGATTGCCGGAATCGTATCCGAACGGCTCTCGGCATCGAGCATCAGAGACTGGCAGGAGGTAGAGCTCTTTGCGTTCTCCGCGCTCGCCTGCACCACAACCGCCGAGCGGAAGGTCGAGATGCCGCCGCTCTTTGAAATCGATCGGGTGTTCACATAGGAACTTGTATTCTTGCCGATGTGCACGACCTTACAGCCGGTGTCGAGGTTCTGCCCCGCACCCGCAAACGTGACGCCCGAGAATTCGGAGCGCGCGCGGTCGCCCGCGAGCACGCTCATCGGGTAGAGGTAGCCGACATGAGAGCCGAAGGAACCGGAAATCCACTCGACTTTGCCGTCTTCCTCGACTCTGGCGCGCTTCGTGTTCAGGTTGTACATATTCTTCGACCAGTTCTCAATCGTCGAATAGCGAATCGTTGCGCGCTTGCCGACAAAGAGTTCCACGCAGCCCGCGTGCAGGTTTGCGACATTGTACTTCGGCGCCGAACAGCCCTCGATAAAGTGAAGATAAGCGCCCTCGTCGACAATGATCAGCGTGTGCTCAAACTGTCCCGCGCCCGGCGCGTTCAGACGGAAGTAGGACTGCAACGGAATTTCAACGCGCACGCCCGGCGGCACATAGACAAAGGAACCGCCCGACCAGACCGCACCGTGCAGCGCCGCGAACTTGTGATCCGTCGGCGGCACCAGCTTCATGAAGTGATCGCGTATCATCTGCTCGTAGGGGCCGTGCATCGCGCTCTCGAGATCGGTGTAGATGACGCCCTGCTCTGCGACCTCTTTTTTTACGTTGTGGTAGACGAGCTCCGAGTCGTACTGCGCGCCGACGCCCGCGAGACTCTCTCGCTCCGCCTTAGGAATGCCGAGCTTCTCAAAGGTATCTTTGATTTCCTCCGGCACCTCCGACCACTCGGCGCTCATCTTCGTGTTCGGGCGCACATAGGTCGCAATCTGATCCATGTTGAGGCCTTCGATGGAAGGGCCCCAGACCGGCATCTCGCTCCGCTCGAAAATCTCGAGGGATTTCAGGCGGTGCTCCAGCATCCACGCCGGGTCGTTCTTCGTCTTCGAAATTTCCCGAATAATCTCCGGTGTGAGTCCCGACTGAATGCGGTAGGCATCCTTCTCTTCGTTTCGGAAGTCATAGATGGAGCGGTCTAT
>ERZ773197.2287-NODE-2287-length-12258-cov-5.168893_pt1 | contig 12258 bp, 20 predicted proteins | sample MGYA00580999_ERZ773197 | MGnify/ENA primary metagenome ERZ773197 (study PRJEB29015, sample SAMEA2738166) | human oral metagenome | biome: human oral; feature: human-associated habitat; material: saliva | place: China | collected 2185 ...
TAAAGGAACCACCCCATGACCCGGAAACTCACCCCACAAGAGCACCTAGAAAACATCATCATTCAACAAAACAGTAGCCGCCCCGTAAACCAATACACGGCACTACTGTGGAATGAAGGCACGGCTGGGTTTGCCCGCCCTAATGAAATTGTGGATTACGGGGAATTTGAGAGTTTCGAGAAGGATGCTACGTTAGTTCAAGTACTGGTACTTTTATCACTAATCCTTGTTGCCCCGCTATCCATCATTGCTTGGATATTCTTTGACTGGATTGCCACGAACCTTGTAGGTTGCCGCAATAACAAATCTGCTATCCGCACATACAGGGATGGTGAACCATTGGCTGATTCAATTGGAGTCGCCCTTGGAGCAACCCTTATTCCGCACCCTATCCTGGTTCTGCTCATTTTTGGTATCACTAGCCTATTTGGTGGCTCTCTAACCTTTTGGGGTATTTTCCTAGCCCTAAACCTTGTCGGTCTAGCAGTGGTTGCCATTTTAGCGGTTATCGACGCTTGGATGTCGCTTAAATACCTCGCAACCCTAAACCAGGGGTAACCCCCCCCCTAATGCACGCCCCTCTAGAAGGAATTGGAACCGCAACATATGCGTAAGGAACTAGCCGCACTTACAGTGCTACCTATACTACTACTGACCGGGTGTGATGCCCCTAATCTGTGTGAAGTGAACATCAATGAGATGCGAGTCAATGTTGAGGTTCGTAACGTGTCGTCTAGCTACACGTGGTACAGTACCGAGTACTACACCTGTCCCGACGGTAAGGGTGTATGTAGCCGCCAAGACCCGCACTGGGAGGACGGTGGGCTTGATTGGCGTGAAGCCGGTAAGTACGACAACCCTGATGAGGGGTGGACTCACTGGGTGGGCGACGCTAAGCGGGTTGATAACCTTGACCAACCCTATAAGCTGGACGTTGAGAGTGACGACATGATTTGTGACGGTCGCGAGAACCATAAAGCGCGTGACGGCGAAATCGTAGCCCACAACTCATACTCCGTGTTCTATGTACGTAGCTAACACCACACAGTAACCCCTCTAAGGGAACGAAGATTACACAAAACCACTGAAAGCTTCCACACCTAGAGGGGGTACCCCCCCCTAACCCTACTAAGAGAAGGAACCTAACCCATGACCAACCATAACCCCACCCTGAAGCCTGGTGATACCATCATTGCTAGTGATGCTGAGAAGGGCACCTACAGTATGCACACTATCACGGGCACTAGCGGCAATATTGCCACTACGAAGGATAGCCCCTACTGGGATACCCGCACCGCAATCGAATACCAGCCCGGAACCACCGCCGAAGGTTTCGACTACACGCACATTATCCACACATCCCACAAGTGGACGAAGCGTGAGATGAAGCCGTCAAAGTCCACCCCGGTAAACATTGTTGGGCACTTCAGCAAGGAAGAAGCCACTAACCGCAATATCCACAAGTACTACGCCGCACTATATGAGGCACACGACATTCTAACCGACGGCGGGCGCATGATTAAACACGGTAACCCCGCCGCACCCTTGAATCAGTATCACAACAACCCTCATGTGGTGAACAGTGAACAGGCTGTGGCTGACATTATGCGTTGCCTCAGTGAAGAAACTAGTAATCTTGCCACAGAGTATGACAAGGCAACCGAAGAAGTAGCCCACATTATTAACCTCATCGCCCAGCAGGACGAGAAGCGAGTAAACGCCTACATGGATAAGGTGCGAGCAAGCAAGGTTGAATCAGGTAGTGAGTTTATCTACCTACAGGACGGAATTGTAGGAACCTGTGACCTGGGCGTTATGGTTGGTGATATTCTGCGAGTAGCAACCTATCAGGGCTGGCAATATATGCAGGTCACCGGCGGCAACAGTAAAAAGGTAACTCTAAGTAACCTCAGTACTGGCGAAACGTACACCTTAGCCGCCGTGTCCGTGCATGACGATGAATATGGCACGTACTGTCACCCATGTAACTATGAGTTCCACTATAACGTATCTCTACAGCTTACCTGGGAAGACGGTATCGTTACCCCCGTATTTGACTATGCTATCTTGCCTAGCCCTGACCCTGAGCTAGTTGATGATTACCATAAGCTCAGCATGGCACAGCGCGAAACGATGTTTGAAGAGCTTCTAAACTTCCGTGACCCTAGCAAGGATACAGGCTGGCTCCAAGCGCTTACGTCTAGCATTGGTGCTGAAGTCCGTAGGCTATCGTATGAAGATGGAAACATCTTCCGTATCCAGAACCTCAAGGAATACGCACAGAAGCAGATAAAGCGCGAACGCGAATACCATGTGAAGGAAGCCGGGGCGAATCGACTAGAGTTGTGGGGTAACCTGCAAGTCATTGCCGAATTTAATAAGTAACCCCTTGAATAACCCTTATGTGAGATATTTCATATGATTTTAGCTTGCGTAAGGGTTAGGGGTGTGTCATAATGATTACATAAGCAAGGGAAATACCCCAAACGCTTAGTTCACTATCTATCTACCGAAAGGCTGGACACTATGACCGCAAAGAAGACCTATAAGGTTTCCCCATTCTTTATGTCTAAGAGCATTGCAAAGAGCGAATGGGAAACCCAGGAAGAACATAATGAAGTCATCATGAAGTTGGCAAACTCTCTCTTCCTTGCAACCCGCCCCGGTAGCATTATCGCCATTGGGAAGGCAAATCAGCGCTACGGTGAAGATGCCGTACTAATCAAGTACACTGTTACCCGCCTCATGAAGTCGGGTGATGAGTGGGAATACGACCTTAGCACCCGCAATCAGGTCGCCCAGTCCTGGTCTAATCGTGGATACGACACCCCTAAGCCCGGTTACTACAAGGTTATCAAGTCAGAAGATGAGGAATGGGTTCGCACCGGCGGCGATGAAGGTGAATACTACTGCGACGGCATGACCCTCACCCTCGAAGAAGTAGCCGAATAGCTCTAGCCTAACCCTTATCAGCACCCCCTCCCATTGCGGGGGGGTGTGCCTAGAACTACACTAACCACTACCTACCGATAGGTTGCCCCAATGTCCAATAACGCCACCTGCACCTTCTCTAAGCCTATTTCCTTTGATATTAGCTTCAGTTCACCTTGTGAAGAAGTAGTGAAGCATATCAAGGAAGACAATCTCATTATTACTCTTGATGGTTGCATCTACGCAGAATCGTCTTATGGTTATTACGGTGCAACGGTTGATGTTAGCGTGAGCATTGAAGACCGTGAAGGTAATACCCTCCATTACTACCCGCGCCTGGCTAGGGATACCCCCGCAGGTGTTGAGTACTTCCTTTTGGGTGCTGGCTACAACGAGGCGCGCATCGTAGACTTTGACATTAAGGTCAAGGATAGCGATACGGCAACCGTAACTTTCAGTGAGTTTATCTACTAGACACTAGGGGCATGTAAGGGTTGCTGTGACTAGGTTCACAGTATTCTAACTTGCTTACCCCTAAAAGGTGTGTCATAATAGAAGTACAGCAAGGGGATAACCCCTAAAGCTACTTCCATTATCTACCTACCGAAAGGCTGGGCACCATGAACTCCAACGATTTTAACCAGGCAATCAATGAGTACGGCGCGATTATCGCTAAGACCCTCAAGGATATTCACCGCGTCATTGAAAACCCGGCGTTCATCAAGAGCCGCGCATATATGGTAGCAGACAAGCAGTGCGCATATAACCAGTGGAATCAGGTTCAGGTACGCACCCGAGCACTAGATACCCACTACCTGCGCCCCCTATACGACAAGCTAAAGGGTTACGGCGATAAGCACATGGTGGCGGCGGTAGAGCTACTGAAAAGCTACGGCGATAACATGCCCTACGCAATGGCAAACAATATTATCGACCGCCTCAAGGCGCTTGCAGAGCTGGCAACCCTTGACACCACCCAGTTCGCAATCCGAACCGGCAACGAACTGCTGGAAACCGTCAAGAAGCACAATGTAGTAGCACGCTAAAGCTACCCCCCCCTATTCCCCGCCTATTCAGTTTGTCAGGCGGGGAATAGGTGCACCCCCTACACCTCAAATCGACAGGAACAGTAGAACATGCTCCTAGTCGTCACCGTATCATACCCCGCCCTACTAGGCGTATGGTGGGCACTGAACGCAACCTTATAACCAGCCACACAGAAAGGATAGGTAGACAATGGAAGAAGCCAACGTAACCCCCGAAATGCTCCGCGAAACCGGCGACAAAGTATGGGGAACCATCAAGGAAATAAGGCGCACCCAGCGCATACTTAACCAGATGGACGAAATGCCTCAAGATGACCAAAATCTTGACCAAATCACCTACAGGCTCGAAACTGTAGGGGTAACCATTAGAGGTCTAGAAGATAGGCTTGCCTATGCTATTCAGTCGCCTACCGGTAATACAGGTGTTGAGTCCCTAGCACAGCTTGAACGTACCGCTAAGGAAACCATCAAGAAAGCCAATGATGAGGTTGAGGCGGGCAAGGAAGCCCTTAGAAAGCTTCTAACGGATGCGCATGGCGCTACCCCTGAAAAGTGAACCTATATTGACACCTGAGTTAATATAGAAGCAGTAAGGAAAGTATTTATCATGATTGAAGAACAAGTATCGAATATCATTAGCGCCCTGAACGCTCTACAAGGCAGTGAGCGCGTGTTTGCAGGTTTCGCCCTGTCAGGTATAGTGCTGGCTACTATTGCCGGGGTTTTACTATTTATTTCCTGGCTCTTTAGGGCACCCTCTCCTAGCGGGGGAGATGTTGCCTTTTTGTATTTCGCTGGACTTATACCGCATTTTATTATCTGGTGGCTCTTTGTGTCGCCGGGGTTTGCGGCGGATGGGTTCATGGGGGCGGCTGTAACTATTTTCCGCTTACTGCTTTGGGTGGTTGGCACATTTATCTCCTACACCCTTATAGTTCTACTTGCTGGGGGTATTGCCTACAAAATTGCCAAAGTGAGGCAGTAGGTTTACCCCCCCCCAGCCCCTATGTGAGCTATTTCATACTATTTCGACTTGAATGGGGGTTAGGGGTGTGTCATAATAGAAGCATACCGAGGGGGTTACCCCCTCCAACAGTCCACTAATCACCTACTGAAAAGGAAGAACCAATGTTCATCAATCCCATTTGGGAGTACCAGCTACACAATGGCGTGAAGTTCAGTAGCGTCTTTGAGTACATCAAGGGCATGGGTGCCTACTCTGTCAAGCAAGCTACTGTAGAACGCAATGGTGAACGCATTGAGTTTGAGCTCGATAATGGTCATTGGTTCTGCCTGGAAGCTCAGCCTAACACAAACGGTAAGTTTGTCTTTTTTGGGTTTGATGACGAGCAGATTTGCGACGAGATGGACATTTCCCCTGAAGATGCTGAAGAACTTAAAGATGGTGGGTGTATGTGCGAGAACGACTTTCACCGCTACGGCTGTGCATTTGATGAAGATGGTACAGCTATCCGCGAGCTGATTGTCGAGTATGCTAATGATTGCGGTATTTGCGACATCTAATTTACCTCCTGTGATTAGGTTCACATGGTTTCGACTTGCGCACCCGGCTAGGGTGTGGCATAATAGTTATATAAGCGCTAGAGAAAACCTCTAAAGCAACTTCCACTATCTACCTACCGAAAGGGTAACCATCATGACCGTATCTATTGCTAACCTCCGCAATGCTTTTGCAACCATTCAGGACGAGGGTCATGCAACCCCGCTCGTAGCACGCTTTGAAACCCTGAACCGTACCGAGCTTGAAGATGATGTATACACCGAAGAGTTTACCCACATTGGCAACTATGTAACTGTCGAATGGGAACTTGAAGACGGCATCATTATCGGTTTCGATGAAGCTATCTACTACCTTGCAGGTGAAGAGCTTGAAGCGTTCAGTGAAGCTATCAAGGAAGGAAAGCTCTACTTTGAGCACACCCAGGAAATCCCCGCCGGTGCCAATCTCAAGGAAGTACAGGACGAAGTAGACGCAAAGATTGAACACATGGTATCCGCATGGACTGAATACCTGTTCGGTGACATTGAGCTTGAAGAGTCCCCCTCCTCTTCCTACGAAATCATGAACATTGAAGGCGAGTACGAGGAGTACGAAGGCTAAACGCATAAGACCCGCTAGATACCCCAAAAGGTGCCTAGTGGGTCTTCCTTATACCTCCACAAATACCCCCTGGAAGCCCTCTAGGGGGCTCTAGAAGCACTCGGGGGTATAGGCGGCATAATTATACCCCTGTAAAAATAATGGGCAACACAGGGGTTTCTGTGGCTTTTATGCTTCTAAGGGTTTCATATTGCTAAAAGTGCCGTAAATCACATGACTTTAGCTTACAAGTAACTATATAGTGTGCCATAATAGTTATATACCAATAGGGCGGGAATATACCCCGCACGCGAACATTATTACCCACTACTGTAAAGGAATGACATCATGACCGAGTTCTTTAGCCGCGAGCGCCACATCTACCTCCCTGGCACCTACACCGTTGAAGATATTTTCAACCACATTGAAGCTAATGAAGACACCCTGGAATACACCTCCTGTAACCTTGGTGAACCCGCCGGTGAACAGATTGGAATTATCCACTTCGTATTTGGCGACAATGAACAGGAAATTGATGTATATATCTATGAATCTAATCACCTCGTAGTAGACGGTGAAACCGTCGGTGAAGACTATGAAGATTGGTCGCCTGCAAGCGTGAACGCTTTTGAAAGCGTAATCGACTGCCTCGATGGACTCAATGACTAAGTATTTCATGTAACATTAAACCTCTAGGTGAATGAGTGCCTAGGGGTTTAATGTTTTTTATTGCAGTGTTGCTTAAATCACAGTGTTTTAGGTTGCACCCCGCGCTAGGGTGTGTCATAATAAAAGTATATTAAGTAAGCGGGGAAACGCCCCGATACCCACCCACTATCCACTATCTACTGAAAGGAATAGATGCTATGTCCTGGGACTTCATGAACGAAGAGTTTAGCCGCGAGCGCCATATCTTCATCCCCAATACTTACACCGTAGAGGATATTTTCGCACATATTGAGCACACCATGAAGAGCGAAACCATGAAGAGCGAATACGCTCGAGAGTACACCGGCGGCTGGATTGGTAAGCCTATGGGTAAGCAGATTGGTATCATCAACCTTGAGTTTGGCGACCAAGAACAGCAGATGGAAGTGTATATCTACGAGGGTGTGGACTCTAAGAACTCCCTCGTGGTAGACGGTGAAGCCATTCATGAAGATTACTTTGAATGGTCAGATGCAAGCGTAGACACCTTCGAGTCGGTAGTTAATTGCCTCAAGGAACTAGAGCGCTAGTCGTCACCAATATACCTACTACGAAAAGAAAAGCTAATGAGTGACGAAGAAGAAACCATTGGTAGTATAATCGGTAAAGCGGTAACCGCAATGGTGGTTAGTCTAGGCGTAGTCGGGGTTATGAGTGCCACCGAAAAACCTAATACGTGCATTAGGAACGAAACCAGCCAGGAAGTCCGTGTAGAAATCCGAAACTACAGCCCCGGATATTATGAAAGCGTCCACGAAATGCGCCCGTGCCTAAACGCTGACGGCTCTATGGGCTCATGCCCCTATGACGGCTCAGAATGGCACAGCGGTAGCTACCAGTGGCGATACGCTGACAAGTACACAGACCCCGAGGAAGGTTGGACGAACTGGAGCGGTGACCCTGAAAAGTCCAGCACCGGATATTCGTACTTCCTCCACAAAGAAAGCGACACAGCAGTCTGTGATGGGCGTGAAGAGTTCAAGGACAAAGACGGACAGGTCATCAAGCACAACGTGAGTGACACGTTCTATATGGCATAACCCACCCCGCAGGCATACCCCTAGAGCTAACCAGAAAGGCACTAGGGGTACGCCACCAACACCCCAGGGGTGCCGTTACGGAACAACCCCCTACCCGCCCCTATAAGAGTAAAGGAACGTAAACCATGAGTGCACCCCTCATTCCCATTAGGGAACTGAACCTAGCCCTAAAGTCGAACAGGGTACTCAAGGCATACCTGAGCGACAATATTATCCGTAAGGACGGCAGAGAATACTGCGCTGTGAAGGACATTCTACGCGGACTCGCCGCCATTGGAGAAGATAACGCATACGTCGATTACTGGAACGAACCATCAGCGCCCTCATTCAGGGTTGCAGGCTTCGGTGTGGTAAATGCCGAATTGAAGACCGTACCACTTATTGACCACGGGCGTAAGCTACTAAACGCACCCTTGGATGCTCTCAAAGACCCCACTATCCTAGCTGGCAAGAAGTTTAAGCGTGAAGGCGTGGGTATGTCTAAGATTATCGGCGTACACGCAACAGAACAAGGTGCCCTATACGTCGCATACGAACTAATCCTTCGATAGAAAGGAAACACCAATGAAAACCGTACCCTCAGATTCCTTCATCTTCAGCGGCGAGGTTGGAGAGCTACTACAAGCAATGTGTAAGCCAATCAATGATGAATACACCCTAGAAGATGTCCTATCAGCTGTTGAAAAGTTGGAGCGAACCAGCGCACACTCAGTCACCCACGGGCGTAGCTACACTTTCGCAGGTGTGCTATTCGGTCTAGTGAACCGTGGAAAGGTGCCCTTGTATGACGACACGCACAATCTGGGCACCTTTGACGCAGGCGCAATGCTCGACCCCAATAAGCTACTAGGGGAAAAAGTTACCCTAAAGAACGGTGGAGAAGGCATTATTGAATGTACCCATGTCACCAAGTATGGTGGGTTACTTCTAGCAATTCGCAAGCTGTAAAGTAGCCCTGTGTGGGGCGTAGAGTCAAGCGCCCCGCACAGGGGATACCCTAAAGTGTGTAGGCGTACAACCTACACGCTTGTCAGCAACAAGACACCCTCTAACGAAAGTTCACTAACTATGGCACAGATTATCGACACCATCAAAGACAGTATCACCGGCTGGTTCACCTCTCTCTGGAAGAAGGAAGAACAGCCAACCGCTGAAGATGAAGAATGGGAATACAGCTACGACGATTACTACAACGATAATTCATGGTATGGGGGTAATGATGATTTCTTTGGTTTAGCCATATTCTCAGAGAATGGCGATGATGATTGCGGCAATTATTATGACAATGAAAACGACGACTATGTTCCCAATGATTACGACGAATGGGGAGACGCTAATGGTAGCCCCTATGGTGACCCGCAAGACTATTACGATTACTAAGCTTACCCCAACAACCCCTAAGTAACCCACCCAAACTAACCCTTATAGGTGTATAATGTGCCTATAGACCAAACAAGGAAGGAAATAGAAGACCATGAGTGTTGTAAATCTTATCTGTGTAGATGATGTGCACCTCGGCAGTAAGCGTGATAGTGAACTGAAAGCTTGCATTGGTGAGGATATTGTCTACCGGGGCAACAAGCCATTTGCTATGCCGCGTGATATTATGAAGGGGCTTGCCCTGCTGGAAGAATCGGTAGCCCATGCCTCGCTAAGTAATTTCAATACCTGCGTTTTTGCCCATGCTAGGTTTGGCGCTGTGGACAACTCTAAAAGATACAGTACCTCTTCTAACGCGTGACAGGAAGATTCTTGATGTTCCCCTGGAAGCCGCGAAGAACCCTAACATGCTGGTGGGTAAGAAGTTTAAGTGGGGTCGATGGTTTAGCCCAACCTTCAAGATTAAAGATATTTACGTATCGGATACCGGAAGTATGTATATTACCTTTGGTACGTAGCAACATACCCCCTGGTGATATGTTTCTAGCTATCAAGTGGAATTAGAATACCCCTAACATTGACTACCCCTTATAGGTAGTACCCTATAACCCCTATGTGAGCTATTTCATGTGAAATTGGTTTGCATAGGGGTTATTGGTGTGTCATAATGATTACATAAGCAAAGGGGGTATCTCGCTAAGGGGTACCACCTGCATACCCTACCTACCTATTTGAAAGGCTGTAACCATGCACCTGATTGATGAATTTGACACATACATCACCGTTCCCGAGTCTCTTACCCTTCAGGAAGTAAAGGACTTCCTTGCCGCGAATAGGGAGAAGCTTAATATTTCCCCCGCAAACGGTAAGTACAACATTGATAGCGGCTTGTACATGTACACGTCCGGCAACGAGTCTATCGACGTTCACCGACTCAAGGGTGAACAGGGACTTAATATTAGGTTCCATGACCGCTACTCATGGGGCGGTAAGGTACTCGAAATTGCAAGTTTGGCAATGATTGATGAAGAGTACAACGAGTACTACATTCCTAGCGAAGACTTTAGCGACCTAACCGACGCTCTTCTCGGAAAGTTTGAGATTACCCCCTAACCCCTTCAAGCCACCCCACTACACCCGCCTACTCGAAAGGGCTGTGTGACTGTTGCCGTGTTTGTTGATATTGCGTTTATAATTTAATATTGATAACATTAAAAACATTCGCAATAACCCAAGGATACTTGAGAGGAGGGCGCGTTGGCGAAAAGTCAAACCTATAGGGCGTTTGTCGCGCGCCCAACCCACATCCTGAACCTAGACGGTGAAGTACTGGATAGTGCACCTATCATGTCTCAGCTCGCCTCTGAAATCCGGGGCATCTCGTCTTACGCTACTTACGTTACCCGTAATGATACTCAGCTTGAGGCGGGCCTAGCAAAAGCTGGTTCTGTCCAGCCTGCGGTTGCGGGTCGCCGGGCAGGTGTGACCATGCCTGAGTTTCTGGCGAGCGGTCGTACTGGTAAGTCCCGTAAAGAGTGGCTGGTCAGGTATAACGTTGTAGCAAGTTTCCGCTCGTGGCAGGAACGCATCAAAGCCACAGAGGGCACCTCTTCTAAGTATGTTAGTCAGGGCTGGAAGCGCACCATGAACACCAACCCGCCGTCGTATGGCGAGGGTGACTTCATCAATCTTGGTGTTGTTGATAAGCAGTACGCTGTGATTGAGAATGATGACCCCTTTGGCGACGGTGAAATCGTCCTTAAAATGGTTATCCAAGGTAAGTGGTATCGCCTGATTTTCCCCTTCGATAACAAGCGCTTCACTGTGGGTAAAGTGACTTTGCCTCTCATTAAGGTGGAGGATAATCAGCCTGTTTTTATTTTCAGCGTCGTGACCGATAACCCAGTTGTTCAGTTCTCGGGTGACTACACTATCGGCGTGGACGTGGGTATCAATGATTACGCTACCGTCGTGGTTCGCAATACTGTAACGGGTAAAGTCACCTATCAGGCGACGCTTTCTCAGCGTGTTCACTCACTCTGGAATAGTGTTCGCGCGTCTGAGAAGCAGGTGAAACAGCTCCGCGAGAAAGCCGCCCGGCTATTGAATGACCGCCCGCGTGAGCGTCAGGCAATTATGGCGGCACTAGATGAGGCTGACCTTCATCGTGCGGCGGCTTCTAGGAAGAAACGTGAACTAGCTATCGTTGCGGCTCAGGAAATTACCTACCTATCGCATTTCTTTGATAATGCTGTGGTTGCGGTTGAAGACCTGAGCTGGGTCACGAATACGATGCGGAACGGGCGCTGGAACCGTGGTGAACTGGTCAAATGGCTGACTCATTATGTTAGTCAGAATGGTGGTTGGGTTGTTGCTGTGAGTGCCTTTAACACGTCGCAGGTCTGCCATGTCTGTAATGGTGAGGTGGCGCACCCTGAACATAAGGTTTCACGTTGCCCCGAGCATGGTGACATGGATAGGGATGTTAATGCCGCCGCGAACATTGCCGCGCGCGCTGTGCCCAAGGTTGAAAAAGCCCGTAAAAAACGCGCTAAAAACCGGAAGCTACAGGAACAGGAACCCCTCAAAACACCTGTCGCTAGGGTATCTCTCAAATACCCTGGTCAAGACAGGACAAAGCATGTTCCTACACCAAAAAGGAAGAATCACCCCCGAAATGTTAAGGAGGTGACTCTTCCTATCAGCCCCGCTAGGGTACAAGCATCTCGCGTGGATACCAGCGTACTAGCGGGCTGTGGCACATCTGGTGTTGCAGGGACTTCTTATGCGGCTATCAAACAGGGAACCATAACCAAATATAGGTTATGTAGCCCTATTTGATACGGTTTAATCATGTACCTGGTGGAAGATTATGTTGTCGAGATGACCGTTTCTGACGCTCTCAAGATTCAAGACGTAATGGGGTTCCTGACCGCGAACAAGAAGAAGCTTCGTATTGGTAAAGAAACGGTAATGTGTGGTGACTATATTCAGGTTTCCCGATTCAGGCGAACACAGATTCTTAGTATCAGGCTTAGCGGCGGGTTCCCCT